>ERZ773035.3-NODE-3-length-247127-cov-10.194231_pt1 | contig 247127 bp, 216 predicted proteins | sample MGYA00511487_ERZ773035 | MGnify/ENA primary metagenome ERZ773035 (study PRJEB29015, sample SAMEA2737985) | human oral metagenome | biome: human oral; feature: human-associated habitat; material: dental | place: China | collected 2024 ... | reverse complement strand
CGACGATTATGAGTCTTTTGCTTGCCGGTAAAGTGGGATCAAATATTGCCTCCGAACTCGGTACTATGAGAATCACCGAACAGATTGATGCTCTTGATATAATGGGAGTAAATTCGGCAAATTACCTTATCTTACCCAAGATCGTAGGTCTTATGATTTGTATGCCTATGTTGGTAACACTTAGTGTCTTTTGTGGATTAGCCGGCGGTTGTATCGTTGCTCTTTTTACCGATATGATTACAATCTCCGACTTCCTCTATGGTATTCAATATGCATTTGTGCCATACTACTTTACATATTCGATAATAAAATCGTTTTTCTTCGGTTTTATAATAGCTTCGATATCTGCTTTTTATGGGTATTATGCATACGGCGGAGCATTAGACGTAGGTAAGGCATCTACCAACGCTGTGGTAAACTCATCGGTTTTTGTACTTGGTATCAATGTACTTCTCACTAAGTTGTTACTTGCCTGATATCTAAGCACAAGCTATAGTAAACACGGATATTTTGGCGTTGCTTTTGGCTTTTATGGCATCGGCACAAGCTATCAGAGTAGAGCCTGTCGTAAGTACATCATCTACGAGCATCAAGTGCTTATCGTCGAATAGCTTACCATCATTCACATCGAATATCCCTTTCGTATTTTCCCAACGCTCGTAGGTCGATTTCTTGGTCTGGGTGGGATTCTCTATCGCACGAAACAGATTACCATCCGATATCGGAATGTGCAGTATTTCAGACATTCCCTGCGCTATACACAAACTTTGATTGTATCCGCGTTTGGCTAACTTTTTCTTATGGAGTGGCACAGGCACGATAAAGTCCACCGACTTTACAAAGTCGCTGTCGAGTATGTCTGAAGCTGCGTATTTGCCTAATACCACGCCTATCTCTTTTCGTCCGCTGTATTTGAGCTTCTCGAGTATAGTCTGTATCGCCGATTTTTTTGAATAATACAGGTACGAACTTACCCTTTCGATATCGGCTTTACCCCAAAATTTCTTTTCGAGAATATTGTCGGGAAGCAGATGAAAGTGAGTCTTAGAGAGTTGCAGCAAACAGCCCATACATATCGACTCTTCGCCTTTTATCAGATTTTTCCCACAACAAATACAACAATTTGGATATATAATTGATATAAAGTCGTTAATCCATTCCTTGATATTCAGCGATTTACTCATACCTCGAATATTTAATTACTTTACTCCCGTATGCCCGAAACCGCCTTCGCCTCGCTCTGTCGGGTCGAGCTGCTCTACCGGCTGCCAATCGACCTGTTCGTGACGAGCTATCACCATCTGACAGATACGCTCTCCATCTTCGACAACAAACTCATCCTCAGATATATTCACCAGTATCACACATATCTCTCCACGATAATCGGCATCGATCGTACCGGGTGAATTTAGTACTGTTATGCCTCGTTTTATAGCCAACCCGCTTCGAGGACGTATTTGAGCCTCATAGCCTTGCGGAAGAGCAATATATAGTCCGGTAGGTATCAATGCTCTATGCAATGGCTTAAGAATTATGGGTTCCGACAGATTGGCTCTAAGATCGAGTCCGGCAGACATTTCTGTAGCATACTGCGGCAGTTCGTGATGTGATTTATTAACTATTTGTACTTGCATAATCGTATCAATATTTTAATAATGTGCTACTTACCCCACCTTTTAGTAATTTCTGCAAAAGCATCTATACGGCGGTCTCTGAAAAATGGCCATATTCTCCTAAGTTGTTCGGTACGAGCCATATCCACTTCTACAACTATATTACATTCGGCTTCGTCGGCTTGGGCAATAACCTCGCCTTGCGCTCCGAATACAAATGAATGCCCCCAGAATTTTATACCATTGTGCCCATCTTCGGATAGCTCATAGCCTGTTCTGTTACACGATATTACAGGCAGATTATTCGCTACTGCGTGTCCGCGCTGTACGGCAGTCCATGCTTCGAGTTGCCGCATCTGTTCTTCGTAGGTATCTCTGGTATCCCATCCTATAGCTGTGGGATATATCAATATATCTGCCCCATTTAGAGACATTATTCTGGCAGCCTCGGGATACCATTGGTCCCAACAGATGAGTACACCGAGATTGCCAACAGAAGTTTTTATGGGTTCGAAACCAAGGTCGCCTGGCGTAAAGTAGAATTTTTCGTAAAAAGCCGGGTCGTCGGGGATATGCATCTTGCGATATATACCTGCTACAGAACCGTCTTTTTCGAGCACTATGGCAGTATTGTGATACAGACCGTTGGCACGTCGCTCGAAGATCGATATCAATATCACCACACTCAACTCACGTGCCAGACTACCAAAATATCGAGCCGAATATCCGTCTATCGGCTCTGCGAGGTCGAAATTGTCGACATTTTCGGTCTGACAGAAATACAGTGAATTATGAAGTTCACTAAGCACCAATAAATCAGCCCCCTCAGCAGCACATTTACGGATATTTTCGGTAAGTTTGGCTATATTTTTGTCTCTATCGCCACAGTAAGTCTGTTGTATTAATGCCACTTTCATATTTACAGTATATTATTGATTTTTAAAAGATAAGCCCAAAGCCTTTTTCGCCTAAATCAGTGATTCGAAGTTAGGCGGGTTTGTGCTTCATCAAATTTTTGAGCAAAATTAGGTATAAATTCTGACTTTTGCACTATAAATACTTTGCATAACCATTCGTTATTTTTCTCACAATTGAGGCAAATACGAAATGCTTTTTTATATGCAGAAAAAAATTTATTCCTAACTTTGCCATCAGGAAACAAATAAATAGTACATTTGTATAAAATTTCATACCCTTACAATCCATCGGCACTAACAAAAAAATTAATACTAAAATTGATTTTATCTGAGGAGTTAAAAAAGAAGTTTGGTTTCGATACCTTCAAAGGCAATCAGGAAGCCATTATAAACAACGTGCTTGCAGGCAAAGACACTTTCGTCCTTATGCCTACTGGTGGGGGCAAGTCGCTTTGCTATCAGTTGCCGGCACAGTTGCTCGACGGCTTGGCTATTGTCGTATCTCCTCTTATAGCTCTAATGAAAAATCAGGTAGATGCCATACGTACATTCTCGGAATTTGCCTCTATAGCTCATTTTCTAAACTCATCTCTGAAAAAAGATCAGATAGAAGAGGTAAAGGCAGATGTACTCTCGGGTAAGACAAAACTACTATATGTTGCTCCCGAATCGCTTGCAAAAGAGGAAAATGTAGAATTTCTACGTAATATAAAAATATCGCTATACGCTATCGACGAGGCACATTGTATATCGGAATGGGGTCACGACTTCCGCCCCGAATACAGACGTATACGAGACATAATCAATCGTATAGGCGAAGCACCTATAATAGCTCTCACCGCAACGGCTACTCCGAAAGTACAACAAGACATACAGAAAACTCTTGGTCTAAAAGACGCTACGGTATTTAAATCTTCTTTCAACCGCGAAAACTTATATTACGAGGTTCGCCCGAAGACGCAAAACGTTGAAAAAGACATTATAAAATATATCAAAAGTCAGGGCAACAAGTCGGGTATTGTATATTGTCTGAGTCGTAAGCGGGTAGAAGAGCTTGCCGAATCGTTCTGTATCAATGGTATATCGGCACTACCCTATCACGCAGGCTTAGACCCTGCCGTCAGGAGTCAAAATCAAGACTTTTTCCTTATGGAAAAGTGCGACGTGATAGTGGCTACTATCGCATTCGGTATGGGTATCGACAAGCCCGACGTTCGCTATGTGATACACAACGACATACCCAAAAGCCTCGAAGGCTACTATCAAGAGACGGGTAGAGCCGGTAGAGATGGGGGTGAAGGTAATTGTATCCTGTTTTACAATAGAAAAGATCTCCAAAAACTGGAAAAATTCATGCAAGGCAAACCGATAGCCGAGCAAGAGACCGGCAAACAACTTCTATTGGAAGCCGCCTCTTATGCCGAAGGGTCGATTTGTAGGCGTAAAATGCTACTTCACTACTTCGGTGAAGAATATAATGTTGATAATTGTTGTAATTGTGATAACTGTTTGCATCCTAAAAATATGATAGACGTAAAAGATTTATTGTGTGCTGTATTGGAATTGGTATCTACTCTGGGCGGAAAGTTCAAATCCGAGGTAATTACCGATATTCTTATGGGAAGAGAGAATATAGAGACAGACGCCTACCGATTCGAAGATCTTGAGCTATTTGGTTCGGTAACCGACGAAAAGGAGATAAAACTCTTACCTGCGGTTATCAGACAGGCAATTGTAGATGGATATCTTACAAAGAAAATAGAAAACTATGGCATACTTAAAATAAGTAAGTTAGGAAAAGATTTTTTAGCTAAGCCACACAAACTTATGATAGCCGAAGGAGAAGACTTCAGCGATAGCGACGACAGCGACGCTGTGGCAAAAGGTGGCGGCTCGTCGGCATTAGATGCCGAACTATTCTCGATATTGAAAGATTTGAGAAAAAAGTATTCAAAAAAACTTAATTTACCTCCATTTGCCATCTTCCAAGATCCATCGCTGGAGGCTATGTGTACTACGTATCCTATTACGCTCGAAGAACTGCAAAACGTACCTGGTGTAGGTGCAGGTAAGGCAAAAAATTTTGGACAAGAATTTATCGATGTTATTGCAAAATATGTAAAAGAAAATGATATTATTCGTCCAGAGGACCTAAGAATCAAAACCATAGCCAATAAGTCGAAGCTAAAATTAGAAATCATTCAGGCTATCGACCGAAAAGTCGACCTCGACGACTTAGCCATATCGAAAGGGATAGAATTTTCGGAATTGCTCGATGAAATAGATGCAATCGTATTTTCGGGAACAAAAATAAATATAGATTATTTTGTTAACGAAGTGATGGACAAAGAGATGATAGACGAAGCTTTCGACTACTTTAAAAATCATGCCGAAACAGACGATATTGATGCTGCCCTCAATCACCTCGGAGAGAACGAATACACTCGAGAAGAAGTGCGACTACTCCGAATAAAATTCTTATCTGAAGTGGGTAACTAACGAACTAAAAGCTACTAATATCAAAAAAACACAGAATATCGTTTTTTTTAGATGAAAAATTTATTTGTACTTCTCAAACGTTTCATTCCATCATATAAACGGTATGTAGTGCTTACGTTTATTTTTAACTTTCTAAGTACCATATTCAATCTCTTCTCTTTTGCTGCCATTATACCTATCTTACAGATAATATTCAAAGTAAATGTAGAGAGTCACTCTTTTGTAGGTTGGGACTGGTCGTCTATCAATAATATTGTCTATTCGTTGAAAAACAATGCTATGCATTATGTCGAAAATCTCATTGCCGTCAATGGCGAGTTTGTGGCACTGTGTATGCTTGCGGGCTTTTTGGTGTCTATGACGTTGCTGAAAACGGGTTCCGAGTTTCTTGCAGGGGCTATGCTTGTCCCTGTCAGGACGGGCGTACAACGCGATATACGAAACAAAATATACCGCAAAATAACGGAGCTGCCCATAGGTTACTTCAACGAAGAACACAAAGGCGACATAATGAGCCGTATGATGGGCGATGTCAATGAAATAGAGAGCTCTATAATGAGTTCGCTCGAGATAATATTTAAGAATCCTCTGCTGATATTGGTATATGTGTTTGTGCTGTTTACTATCAGTTGGAAACTCACGCTATTCGTTATCATTCTACTACCTATAAGTGGTTGGCTCATAGGTAATCTTGGGCGAAATCTAAGAAAAAACTCACTCACGGGTCAACAACAGATGGGCCTGATGCTATCGCAGATAGAGGAGACGCTCGGAGGCATACGTATCGTGAAGGCTTTCAATGCCGAAAATAAGCTCATAGGCAGGTTTGCCAAAATCAACGACCAGATACGCACCACCTTCGGCAGAATCAATCGTCGTCATCTGCTGGCACACCCTTTGAGCGAGTTTCTGGGTACTATTGTTATCTGCGTATTACTACTCTATGGCGGTATGTTGATTCTCGACAAATCGAGTTCGCTCAATGCCCCTGCGTTTATCTACTATCTGATAGTGTTTTACAGCCTTGTGCCGCCGTTCAAAGATTTGTCGAAAGCATCGTACAGCGTTCAGAAGGGAGTTGCCTCTCTGGAACGGGTCGACGACGTTCTTAATACTGTCAATACCATTACTACCGAGGGCGATATACCGATAAAGACGTTCGACTCCGACATAGAGTTTCGTCACGTGTGGTTTCGTTATGGCGAGGCGTGGGTCTTGCGTGATATCAACCTGACTATCAAGAAAGGACAGACCGTCGCTCTGGTCGGACATTCGGGCTCGGGCAAATCGACATTTGTCGACCTTATACCTCGCTTCTACGATGTTACCAAAGGCGATATACTGATAGACGGCAAGAATATAAAAACTCTGAATGTCTTCGACTTACGCTCTCTGATGGGCAATGTCAATCAGGAGGCGATACTTTTCAACGATACGTTCGAAAACAATATAACATTCGGTGTAGAAAACGCCACTCGTGAACAGATAGAGGAGGCTGCCCGTATTGCTAATGCTCACGACTTCATAATGGCTACCGAGCACGGTTACCAGACAAATATCGGCGACCGAGGCGGTCGTCTGTCGGGAGGGCAGCGGCAGAGAGTCTGCATAGCCCGTGCCGTGCTGAAAAACCCTCCTATAATGATACTCGACGAAGCTACTTCGGCTCTCGATACACAGTCTGAGCGACTTGTGCAGAGTGCCCTCGACAGTCTGATGAAAAACCGTACCTCGATAGTAGTAGCACACCGCCTGAGTACCATACGGAATGCCGACCTTATATGTGTGCTCAACGACGGCGAGATAGTAGAACGCGGCACTCACGAAGAACTGCTCAGTCTCAATGGGCATTATAAGAGATTGTGTGATGCTCAGAGTTTTAAATGATTGATTGTTGTATGAAAATGAAAGAAATGAATTGTCACAAACTCTTATCGACCGTGATGTCGCTTGTCGTTTCGGTCGGTTTATCGGCTCAAATGGGCGTAGGCATAGGACAATGGCGTACACACTTTTCGTACAATGCTACTACACACATCGCTGTAACCAACGATAAAGTATTCGCCCTGAGCAGCGGTTCGCTGTATTCCGTCGATAAATCGGACAATCTGATAGAGACATATTCGAAGATTACAGGACTCTCAGACAACAACATACATCATATATCGTATATTACCGAAAAGAAATTAATTGTGATAGGCTACAAAAACGGCAATATCGACCTAATGTACGAAAATGGCGATATAGTCAATATTCCCGATATTTACAATAAGAATATTACAGTCGATAAAGTAATAAACGACTGTCTATATTTCGACAAGTATCTGTATCTTGCTATGCCTCTGGGTATAATCAAAGTAGATATCAATGCCTACGAAATAAATGACACATATTATTTCAGAAACAATAACGGCATTTATATCAATACTTTATCTATAGAAGCCATAGGTGATAGCTTTTTCGTAGCTACTAAGGATAAAATATACAAAGCCCCAGTAAGAGGCGTAAATCTTGCCAACTTAGCAAACTGGGATACTATCACAAACAAGCCGATAGGAGACAATAAAAAGATATTGAATCATCAATCGAAGTTGTACCTATTACAGTCGTCGGGCAAAGTGAGTGTTTACTCCAACAATACGTGGACAGAAGGTCTGTATAGCAACATTATAGACATCTACCCAAGTAACGACCATCTGATCGTGATAAAAGAAAAATCTATACTGTACGACCGCAAAATAGATTTTGATTTCCAGCCGCAAATGGCTGAATACGACCCCAAAAGCAAAAAAATATGGGTAGCCTCATACGAAAAAGGAATATTAGGAATATCGGTATCAGACTTATCAGACCGAATATATTATAAACCCGACGGGCCTATAGTAAACGATATATGGCGCATTAAAATAGTTGGAAATAAAGTGTTTATCGTACCGGGAGGCAGATGGGACACTCCAAACAATAAAGGCGGAAGCCTTACAATATACGAAAACAATGTATGGAACAATCTGTCGACCTCATACTTAGAATTCCGTTTCCAATCGCTCGTTCGCGACTTTATAGATATCACGATAGACCCCAAAGACAACAATCATTTTTTCATTGCATCTTGGGGTACAGGACTTTTTGAGTTCAGACAAAATATGCCTCATAAGCGATACAGAGCCGACAACACGGGAACATTGTACGACTATCGGATAGGCAACGTTTGTTTCGATAAAAAACGACGACTGTGGTTATCGAACCCCGAAACACCATCTTTTATAAAATATGCCGACAACAATATAAATAACGAGCAATACGACATTTATCCTCTGCCTATAACATCGTCGAGCGACGTATGGACTCCCTCAGACCTTTTTGTAGACTCACAGAAAGAGAATATCAAATATCTTGTAGTGGCACGTGGAAACACCAAATTCGTAGCCGTAAACGACAATGGCACATTAAACAATAGCTCCGACGACGAAATTTTCTCTACATCGCAGTTTATAGACCAAGATGGTAAAATATTCGCTCCCAATCACTTGATGTGTGGTGTACAAGACCCTATAACAGGTTCGCTATGGATAGGTTCTACATCAGGGCCTTTTATAATGCCCACGCCACACAATGTATTCAAACCAAACTATCGCTGCCAACGTATAAAAATACCACGAAGCAACAATAATGGAGCAGACTATCTACTTGGTAATGAAACAGTATTGGACATAGCCATAGACGGCAACAACAATAAGTGGATAGCAACTCAAAATTCGGGAGTCTATCTGATGAACGAAGACGGCACCGAGACCATACTACACTTTACCACAGCCAACTCACCACTACTAAGTGATTTTGTGCGTACTATAGCGGTCAATAATATTACAGGCGAGGTGTATTTTGGTACAAACAACGGCCTCATATCGTACCAAGGTGAGGCTGTCGCAGCCAGTCGGTCGTTCGATTCGATACACGCATTTCCAAATCCCGTTCGCCCCGATTATCACGGCGATGTTGCTATAAAAGGACTCGCAGAAAATAGCGTTGTAAAAATTACCGATGCGGCAGGTAATTTGGTATTCGAAACATTTGCTCGAGGAGGTATGGCGGTGTGGAATGCAAAAGGAATCGACGGCAAACGTGTAGCTTCGGGAGTATATTTAGCTATCTGCAATACAAAAGACAATTCCAAACACGGAGTAGTAAAAATACTTGTTATCAACTAAATAAATGGTATTATATTTCTTATTATAACCTCTATATCGCAATAAATTAGAAAATATACTTGCATAAATTCAAGAAAAGTATTACTTTTGCACGATTAGATTGTTTGATAGTAAGATATTCTTTGAGGTCCGGTAGCTCAGCTGGATAGAGCAACAGCCTTCTAAGCTGTGGGTCAGGGGTTCGAATCCCTTCCGGATCACAAAACTAAAAGCCCTATTTCTCAGGGCTTTTATCATTTTATATTTGTTATCTCTCTAAGAGGCTTCATAACGAAATCTCGTTCGTACATACGTGGGTGAGGAACCGTAAGGCGTGAAGAATGTATTTTCTTGTTACCATACGTAAGTATGTCTATATCAATTATTCTATCGTGATATACTCCTTTAGACGATTTTTGAGTACGCCCCATCAGACGCTCTATTTTTTGTGTTATTTTCAGTATTCGGTAAATAGGAAGATAGGTTTTTATCTCTATCGCCGCATTAATAAAATAGTTCTCCGACATAAAACCAATAGGCTCAGTATAGTAAAAACTTGATTTTTTTACTACTGAGCCTATTCTTTCATCGATAAGAGCAATAGCCCTTTCTATATTTTGCTGTTTATCCCCAATATTACTACCAAGAGATACAAGCAACTTCATTCTTTTCGGATGTAATATACTTATCTATATACTTCTATCCATTCTACATCGAACCTTCCTTCCGACGGATTTTTCTGTGTATCGGGAATGAAAGAGCTAAGGCAAGGGAAAAATCTACGACCTGCAATAATATTCTTTGTCTTAAATACGGTTATATTATTGATTTTCCATATTAGTTTGCCATCTTTCTGATATATGGAGTATATATAATATTTACTGGGGTTCAATCCTTTGACTCTGGTATAATAGTAGTCTCCACGAGCATCGTGTACCCCCATTTCGATAGTCTTACCCTTTATCAGAGCCACATTTATCTGTGGTATCTTTTCGCCCGACGAAAGCCAAAAAGCATGATTAACTTTTCCCGAGCAACGCATTTTTATTCTTATACCGCAGTATTCTTCTGTTACTAAACCACATCCGTTTACAACATCGGAGGTATACTGGAATTCTCTCTCTTCAAACCCTCTTTTGGGTCCCCAAGCAGTAGCACGCACCTGAGCTTTCTTGGTAAGAATAGACAAACCATGGTTAAAAACTACATTCTTTCCTCCCATATTCGCCTGTAACTCATTCGATAACGAATGAACGGCAAGTAACTTTGGATTGGTATAGTAAAACCCTGCTTTCCAAAGACTATCATCTAAATTTTTATACTCAAAGTTATCTTTTTTGTAAACAACAAGATTCTCAATACGTCTGAACTTTCGAGGATTGGTCGAAAGAAAAAATTTACCATCCTCAGATTCAGCGATATGTCTCAACTGAGCCTCTAAATCGTCATCTGCTACCAACTGCTCGGCAGTCTGTTTTTTTCTGTTTTTACGTCTCTCCTTAAATTCAGGAGAATTTACCAAACCAAACAGCCGCTTGTATTCAGCATACTCTTCCGATCCCTCAAATCTTTTGTAGTGAATAAGATCTGTAAGTAACTGATTGTCTCTTGCCTCTACCTTTTGTGTACTTTGTAGAACACCAAAAATCTTCTTTAAAAATAAATTAGCCATAATACAAAATTATATGTGTTTTTTATGATGAATACCCTACATTTACAGTATGTCCCAACCTAAAAAATCGGATATGCAAATATAAACAAAATAATTTAATCTATAATTTATACTTAGAGAAAAAAAATAGTCTCTCACGGAAAAAATATGTATCTTTGCATTGTAGAAATTGTTATCGGATACATTTCAGTTTTTTCTAAACAGCTAACAAATTGATTATAAAACAATAACATCATAGTCAATGAATAATAAAAAACTTATGAACAGACACATAATAGCATTATTTATCGTTTGTATTGCAGCACTTTCGGCTACTTCATGCAAAGTGAAACGTGCTCCGGGTGCATACAAAGTAGTAGAAGCCCCAACTCAAGACGGTATAAAACAAGCCTTACGCGAAGAGACATTCAAAGCCGACGAAGTCAACGACGAAGACAGGCTCAGCACCTACAACGTAGTAATCGGTAGTTTCACACAAAAACAAAATGCCATAAAACTCAAAAACGAACAGTCCGACCAATACAATCCCATAATTGTAATCAACGAAAAAGGTATGTTTCGCGTAATACTAATATCGTATAAGACATACAACGAAGCTAAAGCCAAGATATCGGAAATATCTGATAAATTCGCAGATGCGTGGGTTTTGGTACAAAAAAAATAAGCCTCACAGGTGAGGAAAATATACCAGCAATATTGTTTTGGAAAAAATAAAACTGACAATATTGGGTAGTGGTTCGGCTCTACCCACGAAAAACAATTTTCATGCCTCGCAAGTATTTGAACTGCGAGGCAGACGCTATATGATCGACTGTGGCGAAGGTGCTCAAATAAAACTAAATCAGTATAAAGTAAATCTATCACGCCTCGATAATATCTTTATATCTCACTTACACTCAGACCATTGTATAGGTCTTATGGGGCTTATTTCCACACTTGCCATGCTCGGAAGAAAGACCGACCTTAATATATATGCCTATAAAGACCTGAAAGAGATAATATCTCCAATGCTAAAATACTTCTCCGACGACGACTCGTTTAACGTGGTATTTCACGATATAAATCCAAATCAGAAAGCAGTAATATACGAAGATAAAGGACTGAAAGTATCTACTATTCCGCTCAAACACCGTGTTCCGACATGTGGCTTTCTGTTCGAAGAGCAGCAAGGCGAACGCCATCTAATAAAATCTATGATAGAGGCATTCGACATTCCTATAAAAGACTTAAAAGCCATAAAACAAGGAGCGGATTTCGTTGATAAAGAGGGCTTTATCGTACCAAACGAACGCCTTACCACTCCGGCCGATCCGATAAGAAAATATGCCTACATATCCGACACTCTGTATACCGAAAAGATTATAGATCAAATAGCTGAGGCAGATATATTGTTTCACGAATCGACATTCGTCGACGACGACAGACAGAGAGCAAAAGAGACACTACATACCACCGCTCTACAAGCTGCTCAGATAGCCCGAAAAGCAAATGTGAAGCAACTGATATTGGGGCATTTCTCGGCACGATATCGCGATAAAAAACCTTTTCTTAAAGAGGCTAAGAGTATCTTCGAAAATACTGTTTTGGCAGAAGACGGCTTGCAATTGGAGTTTTGATATTCATTACCAATGAAAAGAATAGCTATAATCACCTGTATAATAACGATATCGATAGTCGATATTACGGCACAGAACACTGTATCGAAAGGTATAGAGCTCCTAAACGCAGGCAAGACAAAGGAGTCGTTAGCCGTATTTACAAGTATTTTGAAGAAGAAACCCACCGACGCCGAAGCTAACTATTTTGCGGGGATTGCATTGTGTCGAAGTAGAAGATACGAAGAGGCAATACCACATCTCAAAGTAGTGATAAACAAGAACTTTAAAACCACAAAAATAGCATACACACCAAATAACGATTCAAAATTGTTGCTTGCAAAGGCATATTTCCATACATATCGGTTTACTGCTGCCATACAACTACTTGAAAGTATGGTAGAAGACAAAAATGTATATTCCGAAACAAAACAAGAGGCCAATCTTCTACTGGCGAGAGCCAAAACAGGAGAGCGATTGCTCAACAGATACAATCCTAACGATATCGTATTCATAGACAGCGTAATATTAGACAAGAGTAAGCTTCTGGCAGCCTATCGGCAAAATTCAAATACTGGATATATCACAGCGACAAAAACAGAGAGCAGCGACTCAATACCGACGATTGAATTTATATCGGGTAAAAAGGACATGAAGATACTGACAAACAAAAACATACATACAGGTCTCGACCTATATCGCAGCAACAGATATCTTTCGGGCTGGAGCGATGCTACCGCTCTTAAAGGCGATATCAATACTCCTTACGACGAAAACTTTCCTTTCATGCTACCCGATGGAGTCACTATATATTTCGCATCCAATACTATACACGACAATTTGGGAGGGTACGATATTTTCGTATCGAGCACCAATCCCGAAGGAGTGTTTCTGAAGCCACGCAATATAGGTATGCCATTCAATTCGCCTGCAAACGATTATCTTCTTGTAGTCGACGAACGCCAAGGGATAGGTTATTTTGCATCGGACAGATACCTACCTACTGGCAAAGTAGCGGTATACACGCTCAAGCACAATCGTGTCGTATCCGACGACAACAAGAAAGATATGGACTCGATTCGTAAGGCAGCGCTACAAATATCTTTCAAAAAATCAAAGCATTACAATTCAGGAAAAGATAAACAAATATCCGATAGAGACAAAAGCGGCAAAGCTAAATTCAATTTCCTCGTAAAGGATAGTATAGTTTACAGAAATTACAGTGATTTCCAAGATAGTACCGCACTCAATGGATTTCACCGTTTGGAACAGGTACAAGACTCAATAAATATCACCGAAAAACGCCTGATGGCAGAGCGTAAGAGATTTGTTTTACAAAAAGATTCCGCCGAAGCAACTTCATTAGTTACCTCAATCACAGAGTATGAGCAGACACTCAGGCGTCTGAAAAATCTTGTAAAAAGACTCACCAAAGAGATAAGACGTCTCGAAAACAGATAGGCGATGTATCTCCCAGGCTATCGTATCATCCAGAAATTCTCTTTGTAGTCGTTTATAGCCCGACGTATAACATCATGAGCCTCCTCAACATCATATATATCAGCCAGATAAGTACGGCGTTTGTCGCTACCGGGTATATCTTTGTAGGTAGTGAAGTAGTGTTTTAGCCTCTCAATTATCTGTGAAGGAATATCTTGTATTCTATGATATTTACCATATATGACATCGTCGCGCATTACGGCAATTAGTTTATCGTCAGCCTCATCGTTGTCGAGAAGACGAAAACCTCCTATCGGACGGCACTTTACAAGTAAATCGCCGTGTACTATATCTTTTTCGGTGAGGATACAAATATCGATAGGGTCACCATCTCCCACTATATCAGTACGTTCAAGTGCCTTATTACATAACTCAGCTACCTGCTGCCCCGAGTATGTCTGCGGCAAAAAGCCATATAAAGCAGGTATTACATTAGAATATTTTTGCGGACGGTCTATCGATAAGTAACCACTGTCTTTATCTACTTCATATTTAACTGTATCTGTGGGTACTATCTCTACAAAAGCGGTAACGATTTCAGGATACAGATTGCCTATACTTACTCCGTGCCATGGATGTGCTTTATATTGTCTAAACATAGTTTGTCTCTTACTTAATAATTTACCTGCAAATGTATACTTTTTTTTTCAATCGTGCACAACACAAATAAAATGTTTGGCAGTACAAAATAAAATAATTTATTTCTTACTGCTTAGCGAGGCTATTACCTCCTCTTTGTCGTCGAAGTGGTGCTTCTCTTTGCCGACAATCTGGTAGTTTTCGTGTCCTTTACCTGCAACGAGCACTATATCACCACTTTTTGCCAGTTTGCAGGCGGTTTTTATTGCCTGGCGGCGGTCGACAATCACTATCGTGTCTTCGAGCCTGTCTTTGCTCAACCCTTTAACCATATCGTCGAGAATACTCTGAGGATCTTCCGTACGCGGATTGTCCGACGTCAACACCAACGTATCCGATTGAGCGGCAGCCTCCTGTGCCATTATCGGACGCTTCGTTTTGTCGCGGTCACCGCCGCAACCGACGACGGTTAGGACTCTGCTGTCAGGGCTTTTTACATCGTTGATGGTAGACAATACGTTTTTTAGAGCATCGGGCGTATGTGCGTAATCTACTATTGCCAATATGCCCGCCATACGAATCACCTCGAACCTACCCGATACAGGCGATAGTTCGCTGAGTTTGGTCAGAATCGTTTGGTTGTCGATGCCTTTACCTTGGCACAAGAGGGCTGCCGCTCCGAAAACGGCGGTCAGATTCTGTGCATTGAACGAACCTACGAAAGGAGTCGATACCTCGTAACGTTCTTTGCATTTGTCGGTTACATTGGTCTCCATCTGTAAAGTCATCCCTTCGAATGTATTTTCGATTATCTTGGTCTTGAAGTCTGCCAACGAACGAGTGGAATAGGTATATCGCTGAGCTTTGGTGTTTTGTAGCATAAAATTGCCGTTGCGGTCGTCTGCGTTCGTCAGAGCGAAAGCGGTCTGTGGTAAGTGGTCGAAGAATAATTTCTTGGCATCGCGGTAATTATCCATAGTTTTGTGATAATCAAGATGATCTTGCGTCAAGTTGGTGAATACGGCACCGCGGAATGTCAGACCTGCAATACGCTGTTGTACAGTGGCGTGCGACGATACTTCCATAAAACAGTAGTCGCAGCCTGCACGTACCATATCTGCAAGCAGCCTATTGGTTTCCAATACGTTGGGGGTGGTGTTGATAGTCTCACGCTCTTCGAGGCAGATATAGTTTTTGATAGTGGAGATTAGTCCCGCACCGAATCCCATTCCCAAGAATAGCTTGTAAAGCAGTGTGGCTGTGGTAGTTTTGCCGTTAGTGCCCGTAATGCCCACGAGGTTGAGGCTCTCCGACGGGCGACCGTAGTAATTGGCAGCTATCTCGCCGAGAGCTTTTGCAGTGTCTTCAACCTCAATTACCTGTATATCGCGATATTTAGCCAAACAAGGCACATCTCTCGAACTGTTTACCACTACGGCAGCAGCTCCGTTGCCGATAGCCGTTTCTACAAAAGCGTGTCCGTCTGCCACAGCACCGCATACGGCAACAAACATATCGCCCTTGCCTATTTTACGCGAATCGTCGGATACATTATTGATATCTATATCTTTACTAAAACTTTTCTTAGCAGAAACATTTTCTAATATTTTGGAAATAAGCATTTTTTGTTTATCTATTTAATTATCAATACAAATCAATAGAAAGTGCGAGCAAAGTTAGCAATAAATTTTGTTTCTTCATATATAATAAATTGCTATGCGTATCGGAAAAGTAATTTGTAACTCAAAAAAATGTATTACCTTTGCGGCACAAATGTTTTATTTGTTGAGGTTAGCGAATGACTCTTAACCTCAGCATATTAGTAGTAATTTTTTAATGATAATAACTTTATGAGTCAACAAAAAATCAGAATTAAACTCAAATCGTACGACTACAACTTGGTAGATAAGTCGGCAGAAAAAATCGTGAAAACGGCAAAAGCCACAGGTGCAGCGGTAAGCGGACCTATTCCTTTGCCCACACACAAGAGAATTTTTACAGTAAACCGTTCGACGTTTGTAAACAAAAAATCGAGAGAACAGTTTGAACTCTCTTCTTATAAGCGACTTATCGACATCTATTCGTCTACATCGCAAGTAGTAGACGCACTGATGAAACTCGAACTGCCAAGCGGTGTATCGGTAGAGATTAAAGTCTGAAAAAACGAAATTCGACAACAAAGAGCCTCTACGTGAGGCTCTTTTCGTATATAAAACCCGAAATTAGCACAACTAATTTTGTAGTAATTCGGTAATTATTTCGTACCTTTGTGCCCAATTTTTGTAATTAAATAAAAGTCAAAATATCATTTTTATAATATGAATTTCAACGAGTTTTCAAAAAGGCATATCGGCATATCCGAAAACGATTTGCCCAAGATGCTGCAAGCGGTAGGAGTAAGCTCTATCGATGAACTTATCAATCAGGTTGTTCCTGAGAAGATAAGATTAAAAAAACCTCTCAATCTGCCCGAAGCAATGACGGAATATGAGTATCTGTCTCATATCAAAGACCTTGCGTCGAAAAATCTTATCTTCGACAATTATATCGGGCTTGGATATTACGGCACGGCTACGCCGGCAGTCATTCTCCGCAATATTTTCGAAAATCCCGTGTGGTACACCTCGTATACTCCGTATCAGGCAGAGATATCGCAGGGTAGGCTCGAGGCGTTGCTCAACTTCCAGACTATGGTATGCGACCTGACGGCACTGCCTCTGACCAACTGCTCGCTGCTCGATGAGGGCACGGCTGCTGCCGAGGCTATGACGATGATGTTCGGCTTACGGTCGAAAGAACAGGTCAAAGAGGGCATCGATACCATCTTTGTAGACGAGAACATATTCCCGCAGACAATGGACGTACTCAATACACGCTCTGTACCACAAGGTATTAAGGTTTTGGTCGGCGATTGGAAGGCGTTCGATTTCTCTACCAAAATATTTGGAGCCATTCTGCAATACCCCAATGGCGACGGACTAATAGAAGATTACGCCGATTTTGTAAAAAAATGTGCCGAAGTGGGAGCTAAGACAGCCGTTGCTGCCGATATTATGAGCCTTGTGGTGCTCACACCTCCGGGCGAATGGGGAGCAGATATAGTTTTCGGTTCTACACAGCGTTTCGGTGTGCCTATGTTCTATGGCGGTCCTTCGGCTGCATATATGTCTTGCAAAGAGGAATTTAAACGTAATATACCCGGACGTATCGTAGGTATATCCAAAGACGCCAACGGCAAGACCGCTCTACGTCTTGCCCTGCAAACACGCGAACAGCATATCAAACGCGAGAAGGCGACTTCGAATATCTGTACCGCTCAGGCTCTATTGGCTACTATGGCAGGCTTCTATGCCCTGTATCACGGCAACGAAGGCTTGCAGAATATTGCGATGGAGATACATGTCAAAGCGTGCTTCTTGGCCAACGAACTCCAAAAACTCGGCTACAAACAGTTGAACGAGACATTCTTCGATACTCTGAAGATAGAACTTGCCTCAGGAGTAGACAGAGAAAAACTCCGCAAAGAGCTCGAAGACAACTGGATAAATATTCGTTATTTCGAAGAAAAAAATATAGTAGGCATCTCGGTCGATGAGACATCGTCGATGGAGGGACTTGCCGTTATGATAGGTGTTTTTGCCAAACTGGCAGGCAAAGAGCTACCCGAAGTGAGTGAGATAAAAGGTATCTCTATCCCCGAATCGTTGCTTAGAAAGCAGAGCCCGCTTCGACACGAGATTTTCGAGAAATATCACTCCGAAACCGAGATGATGCGTTATATGAAGGCGCTCGAACGCCGCGATATTTCGTTGGCTCACTCTATGATTTCGCTCGGCAGCTGTACTATGAAACTCAATGCTGCCGCCGAAATGTTACCGCTGAGCTGGTCGGAATTTGGCTCCATACACCCATTTGCTCCTGCTTGGCAGGCAGAAGGTTACCGTACGGTTATCAAAAATCTTGAAGAATACTTGGCGGAAATCACCGGTTTTGCAGGTATATCGCTTATGCCTAATTCGGGAGCCGCAGGCGAATATACGGGATTGATGACAATTCGCCATTATCAGAAGGCACAGGGGCAGGGCAATAGAAATATAGTACTTATACCCGCTTCGGCACACGGTACTAATCCTGCGAGTGCTATTCAGGCAGGCTTCGACGTGGTGGTGGTAGCTTCCGACGAAAAAGGCAATGTAGACGTTGCCGACCTCAGGGCAAAAGCCGAACAGCACCGCGAAAACTTAGCCGCACTGATGATAACATATCCTTCGACGCACGGTATTTTCGAACAAGATATATTGGATATAGTCGACATCATACACAAGAATGGCGGACAGGTATATATGGACGGAGCCAATATGAATGCACAGGTTGGGCTTACCTCACCCGGATTCATCGGAGCCGATGTATGCCACCTCAACCTACACAAAACCTTTGCTTCGCCTCACGGTGGCGGCGGTCCCGGTGTAGGTCCTATCGGTGTTGCCAAGCATCTGGTCGATTATCTGCCCCGCCATCGCTTCGAAGCCGACGGCAAACAGATAACAGCCGTATCGTCTTCGCCTTGGGGTAGTGCAGGTATATTGCCTATCACCTACGGCTATATCCGTATGATGGGCTCCGACGGTCTGAAGCTTGCTACCGAATGTGCTATCCTCAGTGCCAACTATCTCTGTAAGAAGCTTGAAGCGGCTTATGGTATCGTCTATACCGGAGCTACAGGCAGAGTGGGACACGAGATGATACTCGACTGCCATCAGTTCAAGAAATCGGGTATCACCGAAAGCGATGTGGCAAAACGTCTTATGGACTTCGGTTTCCACGCTCCTACACTCTCGTTCCCTGTCCACGGAACATTGATGGTAGAGCCTACCGAGAGCGAATCGCTTGCAGAGCTCGATAGATTTGTCGATACCCTGCTTGTTATCAGAGCAGAAATAGAAGAGGTAGAGGCTGGCAAGGCAGATGCCAAAGACAATGTACTCGTCAATGCTCCGCACCCCGACTATGTGGTCGTTGCCGACGAATGGAAGCACCCATATTCACGAGAGAAGGCAGCCTTCCCGCTCGAATGGGTCAGAGACAATAAGTTCTGGATAAAGGTGGCACGTATAGACAACGCATTCGGCGACAGAAACCTTTTCTGCAGTTGTATGTCGTAAGTGATTGAATTGATGTAAAAATCATATTAACGGTATATTTATCCGTATAAACGAAGTAAGAGACAGTCTTCTACACGACTGTCTCTTACTTCGTTTTGTATCTTACTGCCAGTTTATACGATTGCTTTTAGAGCTGCCTGATAGTCGGGTTCTTCGGTTATTTCATTTACAAGCTGATTATAAACTACTTTACCATTTTCGTCTATTACCACCACCGAACGAGCAAAGAGTCCTTTCAATGCACCGTCGACGAGCAAGACTCCATACTTTTCGGCAAAATCGTTGCTTCTGAAATCGGATAGAGTAACGACATTATCGATTCCTTCCGCTCCGCAAAACCGTCCTTGAGCAAAAGGCAAGTCCTTTGATATGCAGAGTACTACAGTATCTTTTAGAGCTGCTGCCTCTTTGTTGAACCGACGTACCGACGTAGCACAGACTCCCGTATCGATACTCGGGAAAATATTCATTATCACCTTTTTTCCACGAAACTCACTGAGAAAACAATCGCTAAGATTACCCCTTACCAGAGTAAAATCGGGTGCAATGCTACCCACAATCGGCAGGTTACCATTGGTATGTACCTCCGTACCTTTAAAATGTGTTTTTGCCATAACTTCTTATTATTTATTATGTTTGTATGTTTTTTATATCCTTATTTTGAGGCAAAGGTAATATTAGTATTATAAATATATACTATAAATCAATAGATTTTGTCGAATATAGGTGCTCGGTCGACGAGGATTATTATTAATTTTGTAGTCGCAAAAAAACATTCACAATCTCGATTTTATATGGATTTAAATGAGTTTAGTTCTATTGTTTTCGGGAATCGAAAAATCGATATATCGCCCGAAAAAACACAAAGAGTAAGACGCAGTTACGAATTTCTAAATGATTTTGCCGATAAAAAATTGATATATGGTATAAATACCGGATTCGGTCCTATGGCTCAATATCGTATCGACAAAAACGACCTCAAACAAGTACAAATCAATCTAATACGTTCGCACTGTACAGGAACGGGCGATATCCTTTCGCCACAAGAGGTGAGGGGCGTTATGACGGTGCGTCTCAATACTTTCGTACAAGGATATTCCGGAGTACACACGGATGTGATAGAAATACTACAAAAATTTATAAATCATGGCATTACACCCATCATCTACGAGCATGGCAGTGTGGGAGCATCGGGCGACTTGGTTCAGTTGTCGCATTTGGCTCTGTGTCTGATAGGTGAAGGCGAAGTATTCTACGAAAACAGTCGATATAATACCAAAGAAGTGCTCGACAGATTACATATCAAACCGCTTGATATTCACATACGTGAGGGCTTAGCTCTGGCAAACGGTACGTCGGTTATGACTGCCTTGGGGCTTATCAATGTGATAAACTCTAAAAAGCTGATAGAGATAGCTATACTTATGTCGTGTATTATCAACGAGATAGTATCTGCATTCGACGACCATCTATCCGTAGAACTGAATAATGCAAAACTCCACAAAGGGCAAAGAGATATTGCTCTAAAAATGAGACAAATACTACACGACAGCAAATGTATCAGGAAACGAAACGAATATTTTTACAACAAAGAGATAACCGACAGCATAATACAGACCAAAGTACAAGAATACTACTCACTACGCTGTGTACCACAGATTTTAGGAGCTATTTCGGACGAAGTACTTAACGCCGAAAAAGTTTTGGTAGACGAACTTAACTCCGTATCGGACAACCCTATAATAGACTACGAAAGCAATAATGTCTATCACGGAGGTAATTTTCACGGCGACTATGTTGCCTTCGAGATGGATAAACTCAAAATCGGCATCACAAAACTTACAATGCTCATCGAACGCCAACTCAATTACCTGTGCCACAGCAGACTAAACAACATACTTCCACCATTTGTCAATCTCGGTGTCTTGGGGCTCAACTATGGTATGCAGGCGGCACAGTTTACGGCAACATCTACTACCGCCGAGTGCCAGACACTGTCGAATCCGATGTACGTACACTCTATCCCAAACAACAACGACAATCAGGATATAGTGTCGATGGGTACAAATGCGGCTATAATAGCTAAACGCATAATAGACAATTCGTTTCAGGTATTATCGATACAGTCTATCGCTCTGGCACAGGCTGTCGACTACCTGAGGATAAGCGAAAAGCTATCGAAGCGAACTAATGTGTTTTACAAAAAAATCCGTAGCATAGTACCTGTATTTGAACAAGATACACCGATGAGCAATGCTATCGACAAAGTAAATTCGATGCTAAGAGAGTATGATGAAGAAAAACAATAATCTGGTCATATAAAATATTTTACAAACAATATCACGACTAATATCGTGACAGTCTGAACAATAGATATATCAAAAATAAATCAGTAATTTTGCACCCTGTTTTAGTGGATTTATTACTGTACAAAAAGCATATTATCAAGATGGAATTATCAACCAAATACAACCCTTCGGAGATAGAAGAGAAGTGGTATCGATATTGGCTCGACGGCAAAATGTTTCATTCCGAACCCGACAGCCGCCAACCTTACACGATAGTGATACCCCCGCCCAACGTTACGGGGGTGCTGCATATGGGGCACATGCTCAACAACACGATACAAGACATACTCGTACGCAACGCACGTATGCAGGGCAAAAACGCCTGTTGGGTGCCGGGCACCGACCACGCAAGTATTGCCACAGAGGCAAAGGTAGTGGCTAAGCTCGCTTCGGAAGGTATTGCCAAAAACGACCTCAGCCGCGACGAATTCCTACGCCACGCTTGGGAATGGACACACCGACACGGAGGCATAATACTCGAACAGCTCAAAAAACTCGGCTGCTCCTGCGACTGGGACCGCACGGCGTTCACTATGGACGAGGTACGCTCCAAGTCGGTAATACGCGTATTCTGCGACCTATACCGAAAGGGACTTATATATCGCGGTATCCGAATGGTCAATTGGGACCCGAAAGCACAGACCGCCCTCAGCGACGAGGAGGTAACATACAAAGAGCAGCAGGGCAAGCTCTATTATCTCCGTTACAAGATTGTATCGGAGCATTCGCAAGGTGGGGCAGACGAATATGCCGTTGTCGCCACCACACGCCCCGAGACCATAATGGGCGATACGGCAATGTGTATCAACCCGAACAATCCGAAGACAGCACACCTGAGGGGAAAAAGCGTCGTAGTGCCGCTCATCAATCGCACGATACCCGTCATAGAAGACGATTACGTCGATGTCGAGTTCGGTACGGGTTGCCTCAAAGTTACCCCTGCACACGACGTCAACGACTATATGCTCGGCCAGAAGTACAATCTGCCGAGTATCGACATCTTCAACGACGACGGCACTCTCAACGACAACGGAGCGATGTACGCAGGTCTCGACCGTTTCGCGTGTCGCCGACAGATAGAGAAAGACCTCACAGAGGCGGGTCTGATAGAACGTATCGAACCGTATACGAACAAAGTAGGATTCTCCGAACGTACCGATGTGCCTATCGAGCCGAAGCTTTCGATGCAGTGGTGGCTGAAGATGGACAGTCTGGCTGAGCCTGCTCTGAAGGCGGTAGAGAGCGATACCATCAAATTTCACCCCGAAAAGTTCAAAAACACATACCGCCACTGGATGACTAATATAAAAGATTGGTGTATCAGTCGACAGCTCTGGTGGGGGCATCAGATACCGGCATACTACGCCACACAGCTCAACCCGCCCGCAGGCAGCCTTGCCAAGCAGGTGGTCATAGTTGCCCAGACCGAAGAGGAGGCTCGCCGTATCGCCGATAGCAATCCCGATATGGCAGGCGGATACTCGCTCAGACAAGACGACGACTGCCTCGATACGTGGTTCTCGTCGTGGCTGTGGCCTATATCGGTATTCGATGGTATCGTCAACCCCGACAACAAGGAGATAAACTACTACTACCCGACCAACGATTTGGTAACGGCTCCCGATATTATCTTCTTCTGGGTGGCACGTATGATAATGGCAGGTTATCACTATCGCGGCAAGGAGTGTTTCGGCAATGTGTACTTCACGGGAATAGTCCGCGACAAGCTCGGACGGAAAATGTCGAAACAGCTCGGCAATTCGCCCGACCCGCTCGACTTGATAGCACGGTACGGTGCCGACGGCGTGCGTGTGGGACTGCTGCTGACAGCTCCCGCAGGCAACGACCTGCCGTTCGATGAGGCTCTGTGCGAGACGGGGCGTAACTTCTGCAACAAGATATGGAACGCTTTCCGCCTTGTACAAGGTTGGCAGGTAGCCGACGATACCGCAGCAGGTGGCGGTAACAAGGCAGAGATAGAGTGGTTCGACTGCCTACTCGATAAGACGACATCGGAGATAGCCGACCTGTTTTCGAAATATCGTCTCTCGGAGGCGGTAACAACCGTTTACAAGCTCTTCTGGGACGATTTCTGCTCGTGGTATCTCGAGATAGTGAAGCCCGAATACGGCAAACCAATCGACCGCCACACCTACGAGGCTACCCTGTATTATCTGGCACGTCTGCTGAGGCTGCTACACCCTTTTATGCCGTTTATATCGGAGCATCTCTGGCACGGTCTGAAAGATATTGCCGCCGAGCGTAATGTGACGATAGCAGACGCCGACAGCCTTCTGGGCGGAGACAGCATAATGAATACCGTCTACGACAAGCCATATTGCCACCAACCGTCGGCAGACAGGTCGATAGACCTCTTCGAGAAGGTGAAGGAGATAGTAACCAACGTACGCAACATACGTACTTCGAAAAACATATCGCCACGCGAACCGCTCACGCTGCTCGTCGACGACCGACACGACTCGGCATTCGACCACACGGTACGGAAGCTTGCCAACGTATCCGTCGAACGCACCGCCGACAAGCCGCAAGGGGCAGTGTCGTTTATGGTGGGCAATAACGAATATTCCGTACCTGTGGGCAGTATGATCGATTTCGAAGAGGAGCGTAAGAAGCTCGAAGACGAACTCGCCTACCTCGAAGGCTTCTTGAAGTCGGTACGCGGCAAACTCGCCAACGAGAAGTTCGTAAACTCAGCCCCTGCCAAGGTAGTGGATATGGAGCGGAAAAAAGAGGCTGACACATTAGCCAAGATGGCAACCATCGAGCAAACCCTGAAAGGACTAGTGTAACTATTTTTTTCTAACAACAACACACACAACTATATAAAAAGACTTAGCGACAATGATACACCAAAGATTGATGTCAAAAAACTTCACTCTGCTGACGATAGCCAACTTTTTTATGGCTATTGCATTCTATTTCATGACTCCCGTGATGTCTGTCTTCATGGCAGATACATTCCACTCCGACGAACAACAGGTAGGAATAGCGATGTTTGCTTTTACTATCGCCGCTATCGGTATACGCCCATTTGCAGGCTATATACTCGACGGATTCAATCGGCACATAGTATATCTCATATCGTTTTTAGTATTCATGCTACTATTTACAGGCTATGCCTTAGTGGGCTGCATCGCTCTATTGGTAGCGATACGGTTTCTTCACGGTCTATCTTGGGGTGCCATCAACACGTCGGCATATACGCTCGCTATCGACTTCATCCCCGAGCAACGAAGAGGATTGGGACTCGGTGTATTCGGCATTTCGATGAATATAGCTATGGCGTTAGCGCCGCTTATAGCGTTTGCCATTGCCCGCAGTAGCGGCTACGATACCCTATTCTATTCGGCTGTGGGTATATGTCTGGTGGGCTTCGTATTAGCTTCGTTGCTTTCGGTCAATAAAGTAAAAAGAGTTCCTCAACGTCTGTCGATATCCAATCTGTTTGAAAAGAAAGTATTGATTATATCTATCAATGCTATGCTTGCGCAAATACCCTACGGTGGCATCATATCGTTTATAGCACTCTATAGCAGACAGATAGGCGAAGCTCATAGCGGTTTGTTTTTCATACTGATGGCGATAGGTTTCGGTTTGTCGAGGATATTATCGGGCTGGTTGTACGATAAGTTCGGTCCGCGTAATGTAATCGCTGCCGGTATTTCGTCGATATTCTTAGGGTTGGTAATAATAGGATTTTTCGCTACACCATTAGGTTTCAACGCTTCGGCTATAATACTTGGTATCGGCTTCGGTGTACTCTCGCCGACCTTTCAGGCAATGGCAAATAAGTACATTGCTCCCGAGAGTCGAGGTGCGGCAAACTCCACTTACCTTATGTGTGTTGATAGCGGTATAGGGCTGGGTATGATACTATTCGGTCTGCTGATACCTATCGTAGGCTACAACGGTACGTTTTATGCCTCGGCTATAATAGAACTGATAGCCATACTGTTTTTCCTTCTCCTTACCATACCAAGATTCAACAAATCAAAGCAAATACAATAAACTAACTAATTAATTATAAAAACAATGGATACTTATAATGAAAACGAAAACACAACCGTAGAAGTAAACGTCGCCAAACGTAGCTTCTTCGAACGGCATTCGACCGTAATAAAAATGTTTGTAATAGGCTTTATTACACTGCTTCTACTCATTCCTCTCAATATGATTGAATTGCTTATAACAGAGCGGAAAGTGACGCGTAAAAAAGCTGTGGAAGATATTACCTCCAAGTGGGGTAGCGAGCAGACTATTGTCGGTCCGTGCCTCGTATTGCCATACTCAGAGACAATTGTCGACGGCGATAAAAGAGTGGAGACAGAAAACTATCTACTCGTATTGCCCGAATACCTTAATATACAAGGTAGTACAGCTGTCGAACAACGCCGAAGAGGTATTTACAATGTTTCGCTCTATGGTGTAGATGCTGTATTGTCGGGCGAATTCGATATGTCGGTCATAAGTAAATACAATGTCCCGACATCTCGCCTGAAACCCGACAAGATGCAGGTAATACTCGGATTGTCGGACTTGAAAGGGATAAAAGACAAAGTGATATTGAACGTCTCGGGCAGGCAGACAGAGTTCGAACCCGGACTACAGATAGAGTCGCTGGCAACAGGTGTGTTTGATAGATTTATGACCGATAATTCTTATAGTGACGAGGCAGAGCTGTTTTCGGCAGGGCTCAATGCCAAGCTCGACTCAGTGGATAATACCGTCCAAAAACTTACGGGCAAACTGCCTTTCTCCATATCGCTCAAGATGAATGGTTCTTATAGCCTGTACTTCACTCCGATAGGTAAGACTACTACTGTCGGTATGAAGTCCGACTGGGCTACTCCGAGTTTCGACGGCAGTTTCTTGCCCGAGAGCCGCAGTGTTACCGATTCGGGTTTCGTTGCTTCGTGGAAGGTGCTCAACCTCAACCGCAGCTATGGGCAGGTGCTCAATGCTTACGAATCGGAGAGTATCAATAAGATGGCTCAGTCGAGGTTCGGTGTCAAATTTATCCAAGCAGTCGACCAGTATCAGCAGAATATGCGTAGTGTGAAATATGCGATACTTATCGTTCTGCTCACGTTTGTAGCTGTATTTTTCATCGAACTTATAAAGAAAAAAAGCGTCAATACGCTTCAATACCTGCTTGTCGGGTTGGCTTTGGTGATATTCTACAGCCTACTGCTTTCGTTGTCGGAGGTTTGCGGCTTTGCGTGGGCATATCTGATAAGTGCAGTGATGACTATGGCAATGATATCCATACAGATGTCGAGCATACTCAAAGACGTTAGACAAGGGCTGTTTGTAGGTGCTCTGCTGGCATTTCTTTATTTATTCGTTTACATATTGATACAGATGGAAAGCTATGCGTTGCTGGTGGGTAGTCTCGGTTTGTTTGCCATATTGGCTGTGATAATGTATTATTCGAGAAAAATCAAATTGCTGTAATCCCCTACCGTTATTTTTAGTTTTAATAAAAAACATTCCGATAATGAAGAATAAATATTTGAAAATAACTGTCGTGCTGCTTCTCTTCTGTGGTATATCGTCGGCACAGATGCCCATATCGAAGGAGCAATACTACAAACTCAACCAGACGGTGTATGCCATCAAAGAGTTGTATGTGGATACCGTAAACGATACCAAGTTGGTAGAATACGCTATCAGCGGGATACTCGAAAACTTAGACCCGCACTCGGTGTATATCCCTGCCCAAGAGGTACAGCGTGCCAACGAGCCTCTACAAGGCAGTTTCGACGGTATCGGAATACAGTTTCAGATGCAGAAAGATACTCTACTCGTGGTAAATCCGCTCCGCAACTGTCCGGCAGAGAAAGTGGGTGTACTTATGGGCGACCGTATAATATCGGTAGACGGAGTGAACATAGCCGGAGTGAAGATGCAGACGAGCGACATAATGAAAAAACTGCGTGGCAGACGAGGCACTAAGGTGAATGTACAGGTGGTTCGTCGGGGTGTGAAAGAGCCGATAGATTTTGTCATCACTCGCGACAAAATACCTCTCTACTCGGTCGAAGTAGCCTATGAGATAGCTCCCAAAGTCGGATATATCAATATCAGCAGTTTTTCGGTAACTACGACAAAAGAGTTCGAAAAAGCTTTCGACGGGCTGAAAAAGAAAGGGATAACCTCGCTCATAATAGACCTGCAAAGCAACGGAGGCGGGCTTATGGATGCGGCTATCAATATTGTCGATGAGTTTTTGCCTAAAAATAAAGAGATACTATACACCAAAGGTACACATTACCCGCGTCAGAGCTTCTACTCGAAGAGTAACAGCAGCTTCGACGGCAATGTGGTAGTGCTTATCGACGAATATTCGGCTTCTGCTTCGGAGATAGTGTCGGGAGCTCTTCAGGATTGGGACAGAGCCATCGTCGTGGGACGGCGTTCGTTTGGTAAGGGTCTCGTACAGCGTCCGCTGAGCCTTGCTGACGGCTCGGAGCTACGTCTGACAATTGCAAGATATTACACTCCGAGTGGACGGAATATCCAAAAACCTTACAGCGACGGTGTAGAGAAATATCAAAACGAACTTGTCGGACGCAAGAAACACGGTGAGTTGCAGAATGCCGACAGCATCAATTTCCCCGACTCGCTCAAATTCAAAACCCTGGTACTCGGCAGGACTGTCTACGGCGGCGGTGGCATTATGCCCGACGTCTTCGTCCCACTCGACACGACGAAGTTCACTGTATTCCACCGCGAAATATTGGCAAAAGGCATTTTGAATCAGAGTGTAATGGATATCACAGAGAAAAAGGGCAAAGAAATAAAGAAACTTTTCCCGAAATTCGAGCAATACGAAAGCGGATTTGTAGTATCCGACGACATATTCGACAGCATCGTAGCGGATGCAAAGAAGGCAAATATAAAAATCGACAACCAACAAATAGAGATATCAAAACCCATCATTACGTTGCAAATAAAAGCATTACTGGCTCGTACTTTCTACGAACAAGGCGATTATTACAAGATAATGAACAAAGAGAACAATATCGTAATGAAAGGGGTCGAAGTGATAAAGAATTTCGACAAGTATCTAAAATAAATTCATTAACTTTGCCCCAAAATAGTAAGGCTTTGAAAAAAATAGTAATACTGGGACCCGAATCGGTGGGTAAGACCACACTTTGCAACGAATTAGGCAAACGCCTCTCGTCGGTAGTCGTACCCGAATACGCTCGAACGTATGTAGAAGAGCTCAAACACCACTATACATACGACGACGTAGAGATTATCGCTCGGCGACAACTTGCCGATTTCAGACGAGCAACGACCGACAACACCGATGCGGAGTTCTTGATAATGGACACCTTTCTTATAACGACAAAAGTATGGTTTGCACACGTATACGACAGGTATCCCAAGTGGTTGCAGGCGGCAATAGAGAAAGAGAAGATAGATCTATACCTGCTGCTGAAGCCCGATATAGAGTGGGTCGAAGACCCCGCACGCGAGAATCCGCACATAAGAGAGTACCTATACGACAGATACAAGGCTGAGGTAGAGGCAATCGGTGGTAAATATGCCGAAATAGAAGGTATCGGCAATATCCGCACCAAACGTGCGTTGAGAGCTATAAACAAGATGAAAAGAGAATCGGAAGAGACAAAATAACACCGAAAGTACCGATTGTTTTATAAAAAGTATATCGCCTAATCGATTAATAAATAGAATTATAAACCTAAAGATAACCGAAATCTCATCGATGTTATCGATAAAAAATAGATGAATTATGAAAAACTTTGCAGCATTAAAGGGAGCTTTCACAGACTACAACGAGGCAAAATTCTTCGTCTTGCCCGTGCCTTACAGCACTCAGAACGATTGGAATCCGATGGCAAATAGAGGAGCTGAGGCTATAATTGAGGCTTCGCAACACTTGGAACTATACGATACCGAGACCCGCCGACAGGTCTGGCAGAAGGGAATACATACTTCGGAACCGCTATTTAACCTCAACTCCGACGAGAAAGTATGCGACTTGGTAAAAAACAAAGTAAGCGAGATATTGCAAATGGACAAATTCCCCGTCGTATTGGGCGGCAATCGCACGGTATCGATAGGGGCAGCGAGTGCTGCTTGCAGCAGTACCGACGACATAACGGTGGTGCAATTCGGAGCACACAATTCGATGAGAGTCAACTACAAAGGCAGCGAATACAGCCCCGAATGTGCGATGTATCACATCAAAAAACTCGCTCCGCTTGTGCAGATAGGTATCAGAGCCATAGGTGCCGACGGCGAACGCAATAGCGACCTGTCGAAGATGTTTTTCGCTCGCGATATATTTTTCGACCACAATAGCCGCTGGCTCAACGAAGTTTACGACGCTATCACCAAAAACGTCTATATCACACTCGACCTCAACGTGCTCGACCCGTCGGTAATGCCTGCCGTAAGCGTGCCCGAACCCGGCGGATTGCAGTACTTCACTCTCCTACGTGTTCTTAAAGAGATTTTCAGGCGAAGCAACGTCGTGGGTATCGATATCGTCGGTCTTTGCCCCGACAATACGAACGTCGCACCAAACTTCCTTGCCGCACGCCTCGCATATCAGGCGATGACCTACAAAGCCATTTTCAGTTACGGGCTATAGGATTGATAAGAGGTAAACGATTAATAATAGGTCGATTGCAAGTCTTTTGCAATCGATTTTTTCTTACGTCTCACCTACTCTACTTATATTATTATATAAAAACGCGATATTGTTTCAAGGAAAAAATAGGTACTTTTTGAGAAAAAAGTAGGTACTTTTCGGGGAAAAAGTAGGTACTTTTCGGGGAAAAAGTAGGTACTTTTCGGGAGGAAAGCAGGTAGTTTTCGAATATAGTGATAAACAGCGAATTGCGTTTACCACCTAAATCAGCACCAGACTACCCGCCCCCAATATAGCTACGTCGGCTTCGGGCAACGACGAAAATAAGATTTTAGGCACAAGCCGATACGCCTCAGTGAAATTTTGCCCGAAACTATCTATGAGCGACGGTAAGAACATATCCTTAGCCTTCGCCATTCCGCCGAATATCACGATAGCCTCAGGCGAGAAAACGACGGCAAATTCGGCAAAAGCCTCACCCAGCAGCCTACCCACCTCCCGATATATATCCCTCGAAACGATATCGCCTTTGAGAGCTTCTTCGTAGACGATTTTGGCAGTTATATCTTCCGGTTTGTAGTGTTTTAGGGTTGTTTGGCTTTGGGTACTGAGTGCCTGCAGCTTACCGGTTAGGGCTACTCCTGTGGCAGAGCAGTATGTTTCGAGGCAGTTGCGTCTGCCGCAAGTGCAGACACGGCTCTCGCCGTCGGGTGGGCGTACGGTACAATGCCCGAGTTCGCCCGCCATACCATTGGCTCCGTATATCAATCGTCCGTCGACGACCACGCCCGCTCCCACACCCGTGCCGAGCGTTATCTCTATGAAATTGCTCATTCCTCGTGCCACACCGAATTGCATTTCGCCCAGAGCAGCGGCGTTGGCATCGTTTGTAAGCAGACATTTTATGCCTGTCGAGCGGCTTAGAAGATTGGCAAACGGTATCACCTTGTCGCGTCCCCAAGTCAGATTTTGAGCGTATTCGACAGTACCTCCGAAGAAGTTGCCCTTCGGTATCCCTACACCGATACCGACGATACTGCCTCTATCGATGTTCGATTTTCGACAAAGAGCGGTTATTGTGTCCGAAAGTGAGTTTATAAACAGATGTTCGTCGTCGGTCGTATTACTCGCCATAAGGCTATAATCGACGATTTTGCCCGTATCGGTGATGATACCCGTCTTGGCGGTAGTGGCTCCGAGGTCTATTCCTATTGCGTATTTCATAATCTGTTTTTGCCGATTTCATGAATGTTTTTTTACTGTTTTTACTTAACAACCGTCTTCTTTGCCCTGAGCATTTCGCGTTTACCCTTAGCTCCTTGTCTGCGTTCGACGACGAATCCTGCCTGCTGCATATTGCGTCGCACCTGCCCTTTGGCACAGTATGTCGTCAATATCGCCTCATCTTCGGCATAACGATACAACAATTCGAAGCGGTCGAGAGTCCACATTTCGGGTTGCTTGTCGGGCGAAAAAGCATCGAAATAGCACACGTCGAACTGCGGAAGCCTGTCCATCGCAGTAAAATCGGCAAGGTGTTTGGTGATAAAAAACCGATCGTTTATTCGCACTTCTGCGTTCCACTCTGCCCTGTGCAGCGAAGCAAACTCGTCGGCTCTACCGTATCGTGACACAAAATTGAGCTCCGACGCCAGAGCATCGTCGATAGGATAACGCTCGACAGCGTGATAATGAACCTCCAAATCGTTATTTATAGCATATATCATCGTCAGATAAGCATTGAGCCCGGAACCGAAGCCAACCTCGAGCAGAGTCGGGCGTTTCTTGCAGCAAAGCCTTAGCCCTGCCTCGATGAATACGTGCTCCGACTCTTGTATCGCCCCGAACGTGGAGTGATAAGTCTCGCCTATCGAGGGTATCAGTACGGTATTCGAGCCGTCGTCGGTGGTAATCAGTTTCATCATCTTTGCCTCCTCAAAAAACGTCACTGAGTACTTAGTTGCCGCCGCCAACGGCAATATCCCGCTATGCCCATTATATCGTAAACGACAAAAAGCAGCGAAGTAAGGTACATCTGCTGAAAGAAGAAAAGAGCGATACAAACGGTATCGGCAACGATGAAAAAGAGCCAATTCTCTACCACCTTACGTGCCAGCAACCAAGTGCCGACGATACAAAGCGACGCAGTAAGCGAATCGCCTAAAGGAACGGGCGACTCGGTATAGTTCTTTATTACAAAGAAAAGTGCCCAGAAACATACCATTGCTATTGCAAACGATACTACCGCCTGACTCTTACTCATCTTCGATACCCTGACAAACTCCGTACTATCCTCTTCTCTCTTAGTTATCCAAAAATAGAAGCCATAGATGCTCATCGCCACATAGTATAGTTGCAGTGAACCCATAGCATAAAACTTACTCCGATAGAAGACTATCAGGTAACATATCGACGACAAAAAGCCGAAAATCCAAAGCCATATCTTGCCCCTGACCGAGAAAAACATATAACAGAAACTCAGCAACACGCCGAGAGCCTCTATATAGTTAGCTGTAATATATTTTACAATAACGTCCAACATCGTTCACCGCTTTGTCTTTTTGCGTTTATGTTCTTTGTAAAAATGTTTTATAGTATACAGGGGATATACCAACATCATTCGTGGACCCGCAAAACGCATAACCTCACGTATACGTCGCCTCATCTCAGGTTCGTAGCAATGTATGGGGCAAACTTTGCACACGGGTTTGTCTTCGCCGAAATGGCATTTATCCAAACGACGAGAAGCGTAAGCTAATAATTGGGCACAATCGGTACACAAAGCGTCGGTCGTATTGTGTTTCTTCCTACAATAGATAGATATCATCTTCTCTATCATTACTTTCTCGCCCTCGTTCATCTCTACAATACAATATTATGTAATAAACAATTCCTCAGATTATCAACTTATGACCTTTTGCCAAGCCTCCTTCGCCTGTCTCTTTATAGAGCGACGGTATATCGTGTCCTGTCTCTTTCATCACCTCCACCACGCGGTCGAACGACACACGATGCACTCCGTCCGTAAAATTGGAGTAAAGGTTGGCATCAAGAGCACGAGCAGCAGCATAAGCATTTCGTTCGATACAGGGTATCTGCACGAGTCCGCAGACGGGGTCGCACGTCATACCGAGGTGGTGCTCCAGCCCCATCTCGGCGGCGTACTCTATCTGAGCCGGACTACCGCCAAACAGCTGACAAGCAGCCGTTGCCGCCATAGCACAAGCCACACCTATCTCGCCCTGACAACCTACTTCGGCTCCCGAGATAGAGGCATTAGCTTTGACAGTATTACCGAAAAGCCCCGCCGTTGCCAACGACCGCAATATACGTTTTTCAGTGAATTCGTGTGACTTATGGAGATGATACAGTACTGCCGGTATCACACCCGACGAGCCGCAGGTAGGAGCCGTTACTATCTCGCCGCCCGAGGCATTCTCTTCGGATACGGCTAATGCATAGGCAAATACAAGCCCACGCGACTGCAACGAGTCTTTGTACCCTTTCGCTTTGATATAATAAGTAGACGCCTTACGGGTCAGAGCCAGCGGCCCGGGCAGTACTCCTTCGCTCTCGAGTCCACGCTTCACTGCGGCACTCATCACCTGCCATACGTGGCTCAGGTAGTCCCATATATCACTGTCTTCACATTCTTCGACATATTCCCAATATGTTTTGCCCGTCTCCTTACACCATTGCAAAATATCGGTTATCTTGTTTTTATCGTAAATATTGCGGTTTCTCCGTTCGTCGAGACCAATTATTTTGGTACCGTCAGACAGAGTACCGCCACCTATGCTGTATACCGTCCAAGAGTCGGTAACATCGCCCGCACGGTTGTACGACTCGAACTTGACGGCATTCGGATGAAATGGCAGAAAGACATTAGGCTGCCACTCTATCGTAGTCGTAGCCACAGGGTTGAGCACATCGAGGATAGCGGCATCGGTAAGGTGTCCTTTGCCTGTTGCTGCAAGGCTTCCGTATAGCGTCGCCACAAACTTGTCGGCATCGTGATGCTTGTCCAGAAAAAGCTGTGCCGCACGTTTAGGTCCCATCGTATGGCTGCTCGACGGTCCGTTGCCTATTCTGTATATCTCTTTTATAGATTTCATAAAAAACGATAGTGTAATCAGAATGCAAAAATACTCTTTTTCCACAACACACGATACCTGTACACTACCCTATTTCATTGGCATATCTATCTGTTTGAATCTACAAATGGCTCTACGGATAATAATACATTCTACTTCCGAGATTTTATTATTAATTTTGCCCTATATTCTGAGGTAATACAACATATTCGACATCAGTTTTTTAATGAACAGCAATAGAGAACAACTTATCGCTCTGTACCGCAAGCTATTCGGTGTGGGGGCATCGGAAATATCGCCCATATCACAGTCCGGTAGTAATCGACAGTATTTCAGATTGTCGGCAGCGGGGAGTCCCTCTGTGATAGGTGTCGTAGGGGTAGATGCTCGTGAAAATAGGGCTTTTGTGGAAATTTCTAAAGTATTCGAACGGCAGAATATCCCGTCGCCGAGAGTTTTGGCTGTGTCCGACGATTATTTATGTTATTTGCAGACGGATTTAGGCGATACTGTGCTTTTCGACCGTATAGCGGAAGGGCGGCAAAGCGGTGTCTTCTCCTCCGAAGAGCAGGCGATACTGCACCGAACGATAGCATATTTGCCCGACATACAGTTTAAGGTTGCCGACAAGCTCGATTTTTCGGTGTGTTACCCGCAATCTGAGCTGGACAGGCGTAATGTAATGTTCGACCTCAACTACTTCAAATACTGTTTTTTGAAGGCTGTCGGGGTGGAGCCGGACGAGGTTGCTCTGGAAAACGATTTCGAGAAACTGTGCCAAATAATACTGCAATCGTCGGGCGACGAGGCTTTTATGTATCGCGACTTCCAGAGTCGTAACGTTATGCTGGTCGATGGCAACCCATATTTCATTGATTATCAGGGTGGGCGAAGAGGAGCTATTTATTACGACGTTGCTTCTTTTCTGTGGCAGGCAAAAGCGAATTTTTCAGATCAACTACGTAATGAGCTTATTAATACTTATTTAGATAGATTGCAGAAGTATCGTAAAATCGGCAGAGCCGATTTTGAGGCTAAGTTACGATATTTTGTACTATTCCGTCAGTTGCAGGTACTTGGTGCTTACGGTTTTAGGGGATTGATAGAGAAAAAAGCTCATTTCATAGAGTCTATCCCGCTGGCTCTGCGTAATATCGACAAACTGCTTCCATTCGCCGAATTGCCTTACATCTCGCAGGTGTTTGATAATTACCGTATTGCGGAGTTGAAAAACGGTGTTGGTACACGGGATACGACAGACAGGCTCACTGTGCAGATAGAGAGTTTTTCGTATAAAAAAGGCGGTGTTCCGCACGACTATTCGGGCAATGGCGGTGGTTACGTATTCGACTGTCGGGCTATACATAACCCAGGTAGATATGCCGAATACAAGCAGCTTACAGGCAAAGACCAAGCCGTCAGAGATTTTCTGCTTACCAGAAGCGACGTCCTGAGTTTTTTGGATAATGTTTATGCCTTGGTAGACAATAGTATAATGGTGTACTTGAAGAGAGGTTTTACTCATCTTGCCGTGTTTTTCGGCTGTACGGGCGGGCAACATCGTTCGGTATTCTGTGCCGAAAGTCTGGCAGAGCATTTGAAGCAATTCGATGTAGATATAAAGCTAAAACACAATGAGATACAATAAAAAAACCGCTTTTATCTTTGCCGCCGGTCTGGGTACTCGTCTGAGACCCCTTACCGACACACGCCCCAAAGCTTTGGTAGAGATTGCGGGGAAACCGCTATTGCGGATTGCAATAGAGAAGATAAAAGGTGCAGGATTTCAGCGAATTGTAGTCAATGCTCATCATTTTGCAGAGCAGATTTTCGATTTCGTGGAGAAGACCGATTTCGGAGTTGAGGTTATCATCTCTCACGAGAAAGAGCAGCTGCTCGATACGGGCGGCGGTATCTCGTTTGCCGAGAAACTTATTGGAAATGAGCCTTTTTTAGCATACAACGTAGATATAATATCTAATGTCGATTTAAGGACATTTTACAGGCAACACAATAACGAAAGTTTAGCAACTATACTTGTAAGCGACAGACCTACAAGCCGTTATTTGCTATTCGACACCTCCAATCGTTTGGTCGGTTGGCAAAATGCCGTAACGGGTGAACTGAAAACACCATTCGCCAACTTAGATGCAGACAAGTATAAAAAGTTAGCTTTTAATGGTATACACGTTATTTCGCCAAAGATATTTTCTTTGATGAAGGATTTTAAAAATCCTTTTTCGATAACGGATTTCTATATATCTGTGTGTAGCACTGAGTCGATAATAGGATACGAACAGTCTGATTTACAGGTAACTGACGTAGGAAAAATAGAGCAATTGAAAAATATTTCGAACAAATTCATATAAAGATACACTCAAATGATTGATACACATTCGCATATATTCGGCGAAGAATTTGACGAAGACCGCCAACGTGTTGTAAAAGATGCAATAGATGTAGGAGTAAGGAATGTGATTCTGGCAAACGTAGACAGCAGTACCATAGACCGCCTCGACACGACGCAGGAGCAATATCCCGATTTTTGCTTCTCGGCAATGGGGTTGCACCCTACAAGTGTAAATGACGATTATACGACTGAATTAGAGGCTATTAAAAATAGATTGACGGCAAAAAAATATATTGCAATAGGCGAAATCGGTCTCGATTTGTATTGGGAAACGTCGTTTATCGATGAACAGAAAGAGGTTTTTAAAACGCAGTTAAAGTGGGCTTTGGAGCTCAATCTGCCTGTCATTATTCACGTTCGCAAAGCTTTTGCCGAAGTGTTCGAGGTGTTGCGGTATTTTGGCAATCATACGCCAAGAGGTGTGTTTCACTGTTTTTCGGGAGGCATTCAGGAAGCAGCCTATATTACCAAGCTCGGATTTTACCTCGGCATAGGCGGAGTACTCACGTACAAAAATACCAATCTGCCCGAAATAATCAAATCGGTAGGTATCAGTCGTTTGCTGCTCGAAACTGACGCTCCTTACCTCGCTCCCGTGCCATACAGAGGCAAAAGAAACGAACCTAAATTTATGGTAGAGGTGTTGAAAAAAATGGCGCAAGTTTTCGACCATACCGAAGAGCGAGTAGATGAAATTACAACACTTTCGGCAAAAGAGCTTTTCGGAATTGGATAATTTTATTAACTTTGCAGCCGTTTTTACGGACATAAAAGGAAAGATGCTCGAGTGGTTGAAGAGGCACGCCTGGAAAGCGTGTAAGCGTCTAAAGCGCTTCACGGGTTCGAATCCCGTTCTTTCCGCTGAAAGATAGAAAAATCTAAAAAATTAGTTCAAGAATTTCTGTAATCAATCTCTTAAAGTTATCTTGAACCCAAAAGTAGTTTTGTATGACAACAAATATCACCCAGAAACTAAAACCTAATATAAAATTAGAAGAAATACAGCAAGCAAATGGTATTTTTTGTTGTATGAATGATGATTTTATTAGCGGAGACAACCAAAAATATATGAAAATGTACGATTGGATGTCATTCGTTTATGATTTTGCCGAAAAGTGGATAGGAAAACTCAAATACGGAAATACTATCGACCATCTTCGTACTGAGCTAATGAACAAATTGGATTGGCATAACAACATCTCTGTACTGTATGTATCTATTGGTACCGGTGCAGACCTACGTTATATTCCCAGAAACATAGATTTGCATACCATAGACCTTTATGGGGCAGATATTTCGATAGGAATGCTCAAAAAATGCAAAAAGCAATGGCAGAAGAAAACCAATTTGACCCTAGTTCAATGCCCCGCCGAAGATTTACCTTTTGCAGATAATACCTTTGATATGGTTTTCCATATAGGAGGCATCAACTTCTTCAACGACAAAGCCCGTGCTGTACAAGAGATGATTCGTGTAGCAAAAATAGGAAGCAGACTTCTCATAGCCGACGAAACAGCCGATTTTGTCGAGCAACAATACAAGAAAAGTATATTTTCGAAGTCTTATTTCGAAGACAAAACCGTAGATTTATCGGACATAGAGGCTTGTATTCCCTCTTCGGTAGAGGAGAAACAGACCCAACTACTGTGGGATAACAAGTTTTACTGTATCACTTTTAAGAAAAATCGATAATTATACAAAGAAAGACAGACAAAAATACTTCATTACGAAAACGAACATCCCGCACCAATAGTGCCATTTATCTAACATATCAAGCAAGAAAACGGCAACAATATTCGGTATTGAAATTTATACTTAACTTTGCCGAAGAGTTTTTATAAAATACTCGGTAAATCACTTTGAAAATTTCATACTTTCGTTGTCGATGAGAGATTTTATCGCTAAGAATGTGTTTTTTAGGCTTTTTATAGCTCTGGCTGCAGGAATAGCCTCGTTCGGGTGGTTTGGGTGGAGTGCGATTGTTTTCTTTGCCATTGTTATTGTTGCTGTTGGCTTATCGCTTTTTTACCTCTTTACCAAAAATCGCTTGCAGTCAGACGTTGTTTTTGGTGTTGCCGTTATGTTACTAATCTTTTCATTCGGTTACCTACTTGGATATGATTTTTATAGCAATATACCGAAAAATATTGCCGATGGCAAAGCAGGATTTTTCGAGGTAGAGCTCAGTCGCTATCCTATCGAGAAACAGAAATCGGTACTTGTATATGCCGATTTATTGCAATATTCCGATTCTACTGCTGCAAGCCGTATCAATGGCAAAGTAGTATTGTATTTGCAGAAAGACAGTCGGGCAAAGTCGCTCCAAAGCGGCGATAGACTTCTGATATACACCAGTATAGTACTACCATCACCGAAAGGGAATCCCGACGAATTCGACTACCGAGAGCATCTCTTACGTAAAGGAATATGCGGTACCGGATATGTCGATAGCAGCAGCTGGAAACTTATCGATAGCAACAAAAATTTTTCTATAATACGTCTTGCCCAACATTCGAGAATGAGGCTGCTCGATATCCTTAAAAGTATGAATATTACAGGCGATGAATTTGCCGTAATATCGGCACTGACACTCGGATATACCGATGCTATCTCGCCCGAATTGAGCGAGAGTTTCTCGGCAACGGGAGCATCTCACGTACTTTCGGTAAGCGGGCTGCATGTAGGAGTCATATATGTGATGTTGGGGTTTTTACTTGCCTTTCTCGACAAGAAAGAATATACTAAACGTATCAAATGGATACTGATAATCATTACTCTATGGTTCTACGCATTCATTACGGGGCTTTCGCCGTCGGTATGCAGAGCAGTGTTTATGTTTTCGGTATTTGCCCTATCGAAAGTATTCGACCGACCGTCGTCGATATACAACAATATATTCCTATCGGCTTTTGTATTGCTCATTATCAATCCGATGTGGCTGTTCAATGTCGGCTTCCAACTCTCGTACTCGGCATTGCTATCTATCATCTATTTTCAGCCCAAGATAGAGAAATGGTTTACTTTCGACAATCGACCGCTCCGCTACGTGTGGACGATTACATCTCTATCGATAGCGGCACAGATAGGAGCTGCTCCGCTTTGCATCTACTATTTCCACCGATTTCCTAACTATTTCTTACTCTCGAATTTCGTAGGAGTACCATTTGCAGGAATTATCATATATATCGATGTGGCTCTATTTGCCTTTTATAAGATACCATTTATAAACGACATAGTATCTTTTTTGCTGATATGGTGCACGAGAGCGATGAACTTCTTACTCAATACGATAGAACATTTTCCTTTTGCCACCTTGCAGTCGTGGATAAGTCCTTTACAATTGATATCGATTTATGTATCAATCATTTCCTTAGGATTTTTATCTTATAAAGTCAAATTCAAGTATATAACGGTATTATTAGTCTCTTGTATAGCATTTTTCGGCATAGAAATTTTCAATAAAATATCAAATATCGATTCCAACGAATTAGTAGTATTCAACGACAATAAATGTAACGCTATAAATATTCTGAACAATGGCAATAACAAACTAATCACCAACGACATACAAGCATCCAAACGACTTACTGACAATTTTTGGCTACACGGCGACCGCCCCACTCCGACATATATCGGTTTGGATACTATGTTAGGAATCAATACGTTTGAGTTCGACGGCAAAAGTTTCGTCGTCGTATCATCCGATAGTATTTATCGCTACAAGGCTAATTATAAGCTTGTTGTCGATTATCTTATAATCACAGGAGGAGTGTACGCGTCACACAATTTACTGCGTTATTATTTCCACCCAAACAATATAATACTTGCTGCAAGTGTAAGCAGAAAAAACCAACGGCTATTCCGACGTATAGCCGAAGAACGCAATATCAGTTGCTATTCGATAGCTCATCGAGGTGCATTTCGTCTGCCTGCAAAAGGGAATAGATAATCGCAGTGTGGCAATTACTGCTCCGAAAGTCGAAAGTTCAACTTATAAAGTTATAAGATTATGGAGTATCGACTTTTTATTAACTTTGCAGTTCTAAAAGCATCAGAATTTCTGTAAGAATGAGTTTATTAGGCAATATAAAAGCAGACCTCGACCGAAAGAGAGAAAAAGACCTTGTCGATGGCAACGAGAAACCGTCTGAGAGTTTCTCACTTAAAAGTATCGTCGACGGTAGGATACTTATAAACAAAGGTTTTCGTAAGTTCTTGCCGCTGATAATAATACTTTTCATCTTATCGCTTGTATATATCAACAATCGTTTCAGATACGAGGCTTTGGTAAAAGAGAATAACGAACTAAAAGAGGTAAAACTCGACTTGCAGACAACCGAACTTATCAAAATATGCCAATACAAAAAGGTCTCTTCTCGCTCTGCTGTCGCCCAAAGGCTCAGAGAATTGGGAAGCAACCTCGAAGAGCCTCAGACTCCACCAATTGTAATAGAAGATTAGACTTCGGCTCTAACCGACAGTTTTTGTGCGTATTAGCTCCAACTTCATCTTTTCATTCTGTACGATACGCCCTTCGTCGAGCATTTTACGTACTGTCGCCACAATATCGGTCTCTTTGTAGGGCAGATGTTTCGCTATGTCGTCGATATCGTACTGCTTTTTGCGTAGTAATTCGGCTATAGCCTCTTCTATCGGCTCCGTATTGGGATTTTTTGCACGTTGCTCTCGGCAGACGGAGCAGATACCGCAGGGGCGGTCGGTTTTCTCGCCGAAATAGTCGAGCAGCTTGCTGTTGAGGCATATCTCGGTATCTTCGGCATACTCCAACACCGCCTCTATCTGCCTTACATAACGCTCACGGCGAGCATCGTATACCGACTTGGGTATCACCAAATCCGTATTATCCACACGCCTCTGTGTGTAGATAAGCAGTGGTGTCTTCTTGAACGGTACATAACGGACAATGCCTATCTTGTGGAGGCGGACGAGGTTTTCGTAGACGGCATTGCGGTCGGTGTCGAGCCTTCGGGCGATGGTATCTTCGTCGATGTGCACGCTCTGGGCAAAAAGCCCTGTATACGAGCGCAGGAGCACCTCTATAAGCCTCTCCAACTGCGGATTTTGGCTTCTGAACCGATAGAGTTCGTCACGTGTGGTGACGAACTGCAATACCGAAGGATTGTCCAGCTCGTCGGTGAGCTCTATGTAACCCGAAAGTTCGAGTATCTTCAGAGCCGAATATGTCTGATTGACAGGCAATTTACACATCATACAAAAGTCTGTCAACGAAAAAGCATAGCACGCCTCGAAGCCGCTGCCCACAGCCAACGTAAAGTAGTTGGCGAGGCTCTGGTAGACCTTACCGACGAACTCTATACTCGGAAAATTGTCCGAAACTCGTCGCTTTAGCTTGGCGCCGTCGGCTTTGCTGTACAGCAATACGGCATACGCCGTACGTTCGTCTCTGCCGGCTCTGCCCGCCTCTTGGAAGTATGCCTCGAGCGAATCGGGCAGCTCGAGGTGTACGACGGTACGTACATCGGGCTTGTCGATACCCATACCAAAGGCATTGGTAGCCACTATCACACGTGTGCTGCCCCGCTTCCAAGCGTCTTGCTTTCGGTTCTTGTCGTCGGAGGCAAGCCCTGCGTGGAAAAAATCGGCACAGATACCGTTTTTGTTAAGGAAATCGGAAATCTCTTTCGTCTGCTGCCTGCTACGCACGTATACGATAGATGTGCCTGCAACGCGGCGGAGTATCCTGAGCATCTGCTCGAGCTTGTTGTCGGTATGGCGTACGACGTAGTTGAGGTTCTTTCGCTCGAAACTCTTTCGGAAGACCCGATGCTCAGGAAACCGAAGTTTGTCCTGAATATCATCGACTACGACGGGCGTAGCCGTAGCCGTCAGAGCCAATACCGGCACAGCGGTATCCAACATATCGAGTACATCGGCTATATGCAGATACGACGGGCGGAAGTCGTAGCCCCACTGCGAGATACAGTGAGCCTCATCGACCGCTATCATACTTATTCTCAGAAACCTCACGTGGCTCAGAAACAGTTCCGTCTTTAGCCGTTCGGGCGAGACGTAGAGGAACTTAAAATTGCCGTACTCGCAGTCTTCGAGCGTCGTCAGTATCTGTTCGTGCGTCATACTCGAATAGACGGCAGCGGCTTTGATGCCTCTGGCACGGAGATTCTCGACTTGATCTTTCATCAACGCCACCAGCGGCGACACCACCAGACACAGCCCGTCGAGAGCCATCGCCGGCACCTGAAAGGTGATAGACTTACCGCCGCCCGTAGGCATCAGCGCCAGAGACGACTCGCCTCGCCCGACAGACGATATGATGTCGAGCTGCAACGGACGAAACTCGGTGTATCCCCAGTACTCTGCGAGAATCTTGTAGTATTGTTCGCTATCGGTAGTCATCGGATGCAAAGTTACCGTTTTATTGATAAATGGCAATAAGCATTAGTAGGATGGAAGTCTGAAAATTCAGCATTTTTTACTACTTTTGCAGCGTTTTTTATGCCAATAAGATGGCGTTTTTTTTGACGGACAATAATAATGGTTAGAAACAATATCCTTAGAATAACATTGATTTCATTGGGAATAATATCGCTGACGCTCGGTATCATCGGTATTTTCGTACCCGTACTGCCGACTACACCTTTTTTGTTGGCATCGGTAGCATTGTTTGCAAAAAGTTCTCCAAAACTATATTACAAACTACTAAACAACAAATATTTAGGAGAGTACATCAGGAACTTTAGAGTACACAAATCGATACCTTTGAAGACAAAAATATTCGCCATTAGCGTGCTGTGGATTTCCATCGCAACATCGATAATATTTTTTATCAAAATACTGTGGGTCAAAATATTAGTGGTAGCAATAGCGGCAATTGTTACTTTCCATATTTCGAGGTTCAAGACGAGGCGCGATTAAAACAGTATCTTGTCTTCGAGTTTATTTATCTCGGTAAGTACTCTCTTTATCTTCTCCATCGTAGCCACTGTAGTAGGTACAAGCGGCAACCTTAAATTATTCTTTATCAGCCCCATAACCGACAGCATCGATTTCACTCCGGCAGGGTTTCCGTCGACAAAAAGTAAGTCCATCAATTCGGTAAAACGATAATGTATCTCGCGCGCACCGATAAGATCGCCTCTGAGTGCAAACCGCACCATCGAACCGAATTCTTTCGGGAAGGCATTGCCAATAACAGAGATAACTCCCTCTGCTCCAAGCGTTATCAGCGGGAAAGTGATACCATCGTCGCCGGAGATGACCATAAAGTTTTTGGGCTTATTCTTAATGATTTCGTCTATCTGGTGGAAATTGCCCGATGCTTCCTTGATAGCCACTATATTAGGAAATTCCTTGGCAAGCCGTAAAGTAGTCTGCGAGGTGATATTCACCGAAGTTCGTCCGGGAACGTTATAGAGTATCAACGGAATTTCGGCAACCGTCGCAATGGCTTTATAGTGTTGATACAGACCCTCTTGCGAAGGCTTATTGTAATACGGTGCAACAGACAATATCGCCGATATACCCTCGAGATCGGTGTTTTTTATCTGCTCTACTACCCCCGATGTGTTGTTGCCGCCTATGCCAAGTACTATCGGGATACGATTGTCGTTTTTCTTTATTACGAATCGTACTATCTGCTCTTTCTCTTCAGGCGTCAGAGTGGGAGTCTCGGCTGTAGTACCACACACCACCAAATAATTTGTGTTACAGTCTATTTGGTACTCTATAAGGTTGCCCAGCGAGTCGTAGTCTATGCTGCCGTCGTCGTTGAATGGAGTTACGAGGGCTACACCCATTCCTATCAGTTTATTTTTGGTCATAGACATAGTAATTTTATCATTATATACCGGTAATCAGATTGTTATCGATTTTATTGAGGTAGTAACGAAATTGGTCTAAAACGAATATATCGTCCGTATTATCCGATTTTTCTGTATTTAGTACGAAGTTGAAACCTAAGTCTTTACGCATATCCGTAGAGCAATACAATATCGCTTTTGCCTCCATAAGAATGTAAAGAAGAGGGATATAACTTTTTCTCGTAAGGTCGAATACGGCATCGAACTCCGTGGTTTGCAGTGGTTTCATTATATCTTCTTGCGGGCGACCAAGAAAAGAGAGTTGTTTCCTTGTAAACACTATCCTTTTGGTAGTCGACTCTATTACAGTACTTTTCCTACGCACGTAGCAATATATCGTAGCATCTATATTGCTTGCCTTCATCCACTCTTCGAGCCGTGTTATTTTCGATAAATCCTTATCGCTATCGATACAGAGTGTTAATAAACAGCTTCTTATCTTCGAATACGACAAAAACTCCCTTTGAACCCCTTTTCTGAGATTCTTCCTAATTTTTCTCTTTACTATGTACCGTTTTATATTTCTGAAAATCAAGCTAAAAACGCAAAAAGATAGTTATTACTTACCGTATTGTTTTTCGTAGTACTTCTGATATTCACCGGAAGTAACATTTTTTACCCACTCTTCATTAGCTAGGTACCAATCGACTGTTTTCTCGAGCCCTTCTTCGAATGTAAGAGAGGGAGTCCAGCCGAGTTCGTTTTGAAGTTTCGACGAATCGATGGCATATCGGAGGTCGTGGCCGGCACGGTCGGTAACGAATGTTATAAGTTTCCGGCTTTCACCTTGTGGGCGAGAGAGTTTTCTGTCCATAATATCGCAAAGAAGACGTATAAGGTCGATATTTTTCCACTCGTTGTTGCCACCGATATTGTACGTATCGCCGTCTTTACCTCTGTGGAATATGGTATCGATAGCGGCAGCGTGGTCTTCGACGAACAGCCAGTCGCGAACGTTTTCGCCCTTGCCGTAGATGGGTATCGATTTATTAAGCTTTATATTGTTGATTGCCAACGGTATAAGCTTTTCAGGAAAATGATGCGAACCGTAGTTGTTCGAGCAGTTCGATATTACGATAGGCAAGCCGTATGTATCGTGGAAAGCACGCACAAAATGGTCCGACGAGGCTTTCGATGCCGAATAGGGCGAATGCGGGTCGTAACGAGTGCTTTCGGTGAAAAATGTACCATCGAATTCCAATGCCCCGTAAACCTCATCGGTCGATACGTGGTAGAAACGTTTGCCTTCGGGCGAATCTTTCCACAGCTCTTTGGCGCAATGTAGTAAATTGCAGGTACCAAGCACATTAGTACGTATAAACACAAACGGGTCGGTAATACTTCTATCGACGTGGCTTTCGGCAGCCAAATGCACTACCCCATCGGGACGATACTGGGCAAAAAGCCTCTTGAGGCTCTCGAAATCGGTAATATCGACCTTTTCAAATATATAGTTTGGCTTCGATGCTATATCTTCGAGGTTTGCCAGATTACCGGCATAGGTGAGTGCATCGAGGTTTATTACATTATAATCAGGATATTTAGTTACAAAACGGCGTACTACGTGCGAACCGATAAATCCCGCACCGCCTGTGATAAAAATAGTCTTGGTCATATTTTTTTGTCGCTTATAATTTTGTGCAAAGATACGTTTTTTTTGCAAAGGTAAAAAATGTAGGGGAGCCCCATGGCTCGTATCTATGTCCGACCGACTATTATGCCGCCGCCGAGTATGAGGTCGTTTTTGTAGAATACTACCGACTGACCGGGAGCTATAGCCCAGACGGGCACGTCGAAATCGACTCTTACGGAGCTGTCGTCGAAATATAGCTTTGCTCCCACAGCAGGGCTTTTGTAGCGAATACGGGCTTCGACCTCGATACCATCGTAGAGGCTGCTTCGGTCGACAAATATCGTATCTTTCGCATATAATCGGCTGCTCTGCAGGTCTTCGCGGTCTGCCAAAACCACCTCGTTGGTAGCGGGGCGTATATCGGCAACAAACATCGGACGTCCGAGGGCTATCCGAAGTCCTTTGCGCTGCCCGACAGTGTAGTTGGGATATCCGCTGTGTTGTCCGAGTATATTCCCTTTCGGGTCGACAAAATTGCCCTGCCGACAAATATCAGAATAGTTTTCTGCCTCTTGCTCAAGAAATTCCCTGTAATCATTGTTTGACACAAAACATATTTCTTGGCTTTCGGGCTTCTTCGATAGTTTCTCGAATCCTGCCTCCAAGGCGATACGTCGTACTTCGGGCTTTGTAAGCTGCCTCAATGGAAACACGGTGCGGTGCAGCAGGCTTTGCGGTAGCTGCCAAAGGAAATATGTCTGGTCTTTGGCGGTGTCTACGCCTTTTTTGAGGTAATAATGCCCGTCTTTGTGTTCGATTTGAGCATAATGTCCGGTAGCAATATACTTACAATCAAGACTATCGGCGAGCTTTGCCACCTCGTGCCATTTGATTTTGGCGTTGCATACCACACACGGATTCGGTGTCCGACCGGCGATATATTCGTCGATAAAATTGCGTACCACACTATCTTTGAACTCTTTACGTATATCGAGAAAATGATGCGGGAAGCCCATTTTCTCTGCCATTCGTTTGGCTTCGAGGATAGCATTGATAGTACAACAGCCCTTCTCTCGCTCGAAACAACCTTCCGACACACTATCCCACGTACGATAAGTAACGCCCACCACGCTATAACCCTCACGCAGAAGCAGTATTGCCGCTACGGTAGAGTCGATACCGCCGCTCATCGATAGAAGTACTTTCTTATTGTCGAACATATAGTTAGAAGTATAATTAACGTCGTTGCAAACGACAGGCAAAGGTAGTAAATAGTTTTCTGTTTTTTCTCCTTGGAAAAAATAGAGTAATTTTGGCGTTTGTAAATCGCAAAACAGATGAATTTCAAAGAAGGAGTTGTACTTTATTTCGACAAGCCACTGCGGTGGACATCTTTCGACCTTGTCAATCGGATTAGAAGGATTATAACACGCTCGACAGGAGAAAAAATCAAGGTCGGACACGCCGGCACTCTCGACCCTTTGGCAACAGGTATCGTGATACTTGCAACAGGGCGGGCTACCAAGAAAATAGAGTTGTTGCAAAATACCACCAAAGAGTATGTGGCTACACTGAAACTCGGAGCCACGACTCCGTCGTTCGATATGGAGCACCCCGAAGATGCTTCGTTTCCGACCGAACATATCGATATCGATTTGATACAAAAGGCTCTCGAACAGTTTCGGGGCGAGATATTACAGATACCGCCCGTATACTCTGCCGTAAAAGTGAATGGCAAACGGGCTTTTGACTATGCTCGCCAAGGCGAAAATGTGGAGCTGAAAGCCAAACCGCTTGTAATAGACGAGATAGAGGTCATAAAATTCGATATGCCTTGGCTGACACTCCGCGTAGTATGCTCTAAAGGCACATATATCAGAGCTTTAGCTCGCGATATCGGTAAGTCGCTCGATTCGGGAGCATATCTGACGGCTCTCAGACGCACTCGAGTAGGCGATGTATGTGTCGCAGATTGCATTACTATCGAAGAGTTCGAGCAAACTCTCGAAGAAAAAGCTACCAAAAGCATCGACTCGAGTAATTAGAATACTGTGTAATTATCGTATAAAGACTAACTTACTATCCATCTACCGCTTTTTTTACTACCTTGTCGGCCGATGATAGCTTTTTCTCTAAGAATGCGGAGGTTGTTTTCTATAGTGCGGACAGGTCTTTTAAGCTTTTGGGCTATATCGAACGTTTTTATATACGGATTATCTCGTATTAGTGAGATTATCTCTTGTTGCAACAGATTTAAACCACCATTTAAACCACCATTTAAACCACCATTTAAACCACCATTTTCTAATATATCTTGTAGCGATTGCTCTATGATATTCAGTGTATATTCTATAAATGGTCTGCAATCGATAGGTATGGTTTGCGAGTCGGCAATAGCCTGATAATAGCCCTTTTGATATCGACGTATCATTGTCTCTATAGGGAATGTATAAAAAAGCGGTTGCCATTTCGACAAAATAAGAGTCTGCCACAAACGTCCGATACGCCCATTACCATCTCTGAACGGGTGTATGTGTTCTATCATAAAATGTATTGCTGCACTGAGTATTATAGGATGTATATCGGCAGATTCTCCCCATTGCAATAACTTTGCTACAGATTCATGAACTTCTTCCGAAGGTAGTCCTTTATGTATTGTTTTTCCGCTACTGTCTACTACAGCAACCTCTACACTACGAAAGCAACCTGCCTCTTCGGTTAAGTTTTTTGATATTGCAAGATGTGCTTTCAAAAAGTCGTTTATATCCCAAGGATTGAACGATGGTAGAAGTTCGTATGCTTTAAAAGCATTTTTCACTTCCATTATATCACGAATAGGAGCGAAAACTTCTTTCCCTTCTATGACATCAAATACCTGCTCTACGGTCAAACGATTCCCTTCTATTGCAGTAGTGGAACTGACTGTAAGTATACGATTTTCACGTCGTAACCTCAACGGATACTTAGAGGATTCGTTAATAGTCTTTGCTCGTTCTAGTTGCAGATATATTTTGCCAATGCGGTCGTACCAATCGGGATCGTTGGAAAAAAACATTTTATAGCCATATTATTTTATCTGAGGACAAAAGTAATGAAATTATAAGAGATAAAACGCTTTTACGTTTCGTTTTCTTGGAAAATTTACTAACTTTGCATCTCGAAATGAAGTTATACGGCAGAGTAATATATGTATTTACAAATAGGCAGTTGCAGTGTATAAACTGCTGTAAATATTGTTTTTTCAAAAAAGGGTAATCATTTTTATTGATAAAACGGTTACTCTTTTTTTACAGACGGCAAACGACAAAATAACCAATATATAATGAAACGCACAGACATAAAAAAGGTAATGGTAATCGGCTCGGGACCGATAGTGATAGGTCAGGCGGCGGAGTTCGACTATGCAGGAACACAGGCTTGCCTTGCTCTGAAAGAAGAGGGATACGAGGTGATATTGGCAAACTCGAACCCTGCTACTATTATGACCGATACACATATAGCCGACAAGGTCTATATGGAGCCTCTGACTTTGGAATATGTGGCAAAAATCATTCGTTTCGAGCGACCCGATGCCATTGTCCCCGGGCTTGGCGGGCAGACGGGGCTCAACCTCGCCGTACAACTTGCCAAAAAAGGTATCCTCGAAGAGTGCGACGTGGAGATACTCGGTACATCGTTTCAGAGTATCGAGATGGCAGAAGACCGCGAGCTTTTCAAAGAACTTTGTAAGAGTCTGGGCGAACCGGTATTGCCCTCTAAAATAGCCAATTCGATGGAAGAGGGGCTTGCTGCGGCAGCCGAAATCGGCTACCCTGTAGTGCTGCGTCCGGCGTTTACGCTTGGAGGCACGGGAGGAGGTTTTGCCGAAGACGAAGCCGAGTTTTGCGAGTTGATGCGTAATGCTCTCACCCTCTCGCCTGTACATCAGGTATTGGTCGAAAAGTCGATAAAAGGCTTCAAAGAGATTGAATACGAAGTAATTCGTGACAAAAACGATACCGCCATCGCCATCTGTAATATGGAAAACATCGACCCTGTCGGCGTCCATACGGGCGACTCGATGGTTGTTTGCCCATCGCAGACATTGACAAACAAAGAGTTTCAGCTGCTTCGCGACTCGGCGTTGAAAATCATCCGTGCCCTGAAAATAGAGGGTGGCTGCAACGTACAGTTTGCTCTCGACCCGCTGAGTTTCAACTATTATCTCATAGAGGTCAATCCGCGTGTGAGCCGCAGTTCGGCCTTGGCGTCGAAAGCAAGCGGTTATCCCATAGCACGTGTCAGTGCCAAGATAGCAGTGGGCTTTACTCTCGACGAAATACGCCTCGACAATACTCCGGCAAGTTTCGAGCCGGCTCTCGACTATATCGTTACCAAGATACCGCGTTTCCCGTTCGATAAATTCTCGGAGGCATCCAACACGCTCGGTACTCAGATGAAAGCTACGGGCGAAGTGATGTCTATTGGCAGGACTATGGGCGAAAGCCTGCTTAAAGCCGTACGTGGCTTGGAGACGGGTGTTTGCCATATTTGGCATAAAAAATTCGATGACAAAGACAACGACTATCTGATAAACTACATACGTCAGGCCACCGACGACCGACTCTATGCCATAGCCCAGCTAATACGCAACGGTATAGACTTGGGTATGATATACAATGCCACGAAGATAGATATGTTTTTCCTCGAGAAGATAAAGAATATAGTAGAGTTCGAGGCTGTCGTAAAGGCAAATCCTATGGACGAGGATACTCTTATACAAGCCAAAGAGATGGGATTCAGCGACAAATACATCGCTATGTGTTGGTCGGTAGGAGGCAAATCGTACGACGAGGCGGATATTTTCCGCTTGAGAAAAGAAAAAGGCATTATGCCTGTCTATAAGATGATAGACACCTGCGCAAGCGAATTCTCGGCATATATACCATATTTTTACTCTACCTACGAGCAGGAGAATGAGTCTATCGTATCTGCCAGAAAGAAAATAGTAGTACTCGGCTCGGGACCGATACGCATAGGGCAGGGCATAGAGTTCGACTACTCTACCGTACACGCTATTTGGACTATACAACAGGCAGGTTATGAGGCTATTGTGATAAACAATAATCCCGAAACCGTCTCTACCGACTATGCTACTTCGGATAAACTATACTTCGAGCCGCTTACAGTCGAGGACGTAATGAATATAATCGACCTCGAAAAGCCCGACGGAGTGATAGTAACACTTGGCGGGCAGACTGCCATAAATCTTGCCGAGCCGCTACACAAACTCGGGGTAAAGATAATCGGCACCGACGTAGAGGCGATAGACCGAGCCGAGAACCGCGACAGTTTCGAGAAGGTTATGAATACGCTCGGTATTCCGCAGCCTAAAGGATTGGCTGTTACCAACATACCCGACGGCTGTCGGGTAGCTCAAGACATAGGTTATCCCGTACTCGTTCGCCCGAGTTTCGTGCTTGGCGGACGTGCTATGAAGATAGTAAACAACGAGGAGAGTCTCAAAAAATATCTGCAGACGGCGGTAGAAATCAATGTCAATCAGCCGGTTTTGGTGGATAAATATATCTTGGGCAAAGAGCTCGAAGTAGATGCCATCTGCGACGGTCGCGACGTATTTATCCCCGGTATAATGGAGCACGTGGAGCGTACGGGCATTCATTCGGGTGATAGCATTTCGGTATACCCCACGTTTTCCGTATCGCAGAAAGTAAAGGATAAAATCATCGACTATTCTGTACGATTGGGGCTCGAGATAGGTATCATAGGGCTTTTCAATATACAGTTCATAGCCGATACAAACGACGATGTATTCGTCATAGAGGTCAATCCGCGTTCGAGCCGCACTGTGCCGTTCTTGAGCAAGGCGACGGGAGTGGATATGGCAGATATTGCTACCCGCGTACAACTCGGGCACAGCCTTGCCGAACAGGGCATCGACCGAGTCTATCACGAAGAGAAAAAGAGCTGGTTCGTGAAGGCTCCTGCATTCTCTTTCAGTAAGATACGCGGAATGGACGCATACCTTTCGCCCGAGATGAAATCGACGGGTGAGGCTATCGGGTACGACAAATCGCTTACGCGTGCACTCTACAAGGCACTGCGTTCGTCGGGAATGAATGTGGCAAACTACGGTACCATACTCGTTACCATCGCCGACTGTGACAAGCAGCGAGCCCTTCCCCTCGTGAAACGTTTCTACGATATGGGCTTCAATATAGAGGCTACAAAAGGTACGGCTAAGTTCCTAAAAGACAATGGTATCAGGACGAGGGAGAGACGAAAAATTTCGGAAGGCTCCGAAGAGATATTCGACTCGCTGCGTCAAGGGCACGTCAGCTATGTGATTAATACTATCGATATTAATAAGAATATGACTACCGAAGACGGCTTCCAGATACGTCGCTGTGCGGTCGAAAACAACGTGGCTATGTTCACCTCGTTGGAGACGGTAAAGGTGCTTCTCGATGTCCTCGAGGAGATAACTCTCGGTGTCTCTACGATAGATAAGATGGAGTAAAACAAAGAAATGTTATTTAGGCATTTATAAAAAACTATGTAAACCGTACTCTTCTTTTTTCGATAAAAAGTACTAACTTTGAAGAAAATTTTTGGATTACACAGTATATTGATTTTCAAATATATAAACTAAAAAAAATAAAATAAGACAATGGCTATTATCAAACCTTTCAAGGGCATTCGTCCCAAAAAAGAATTAGTAGAAAAGATTGCATCGCGTCCGTACGACGTACTGAATTCGGAAGAAGCGCGTGCCGAAGCTGCCGGCAATGAAATGAGTCTGTATCACATCATTAAGCCCGAAATAGACTTCCCCGTAGGCACCGACGAACACGACGAAAAAGTGTACCGTAAGGCTGCAGAAAACTTCGAGATGTTCCAAAAAAACGGTTGGCTTGTACAAGACAGTAAAGAGAATTATTACGTTTATGCCCAGACTATGAACGGTAAAACTCAGTACGGTCTCGTTGTATGTGCGTATGTAGACGACTATATGACAGGCAAAATCAAAAAACACGAGCTTACCCGCAAAGACAAAGAGGAAGACCGTATGAAACACGTTCGTGTGAACAACGCTAACGTAGAGCCCGTTTTCTTCGCTTATCCGCATAATAATGAGCTCGATGCAATAGTAAAAGAGGTAACGAAAGGTAAACCCGAATATGACTTCGTCGCAGAGCTCGACGGCTTCAGACACACCTTCTGGTTGATAGAAGATGAGGCTAAAATCAAACGTATCACCGAGATTTTTGCCACAATACCTTCGCTTTATATTGCCGACGGACACCACAGAAGTGCTGCCGCCGCTTTGGTAGGCGACGAAAAACGACGTCAGAACCCAGCCCACAAAGGCAACGAAGAGTACAACTATTTTATGGCTGTATGCTTCCCCGACGACCAGCTTACAATCATCGACTACAACCGTGTAGTCAAAGACCTGAACGGTCTGACAGACGAACAGTTCATCGAAAAGCTAAAGAAAAACTTCGACGTAGAGCTCAAAGGTAAAGACATTTACAAACCATCGAAGCTGCACAACTTCTCTATGTATCTGAGCGGCAACTGGTATTCGCTTACCGCCAAAGCCGGCACTTACGACGACAAAGACCCGATAGGTGTGCTCGACGTAACAGTGTCGTCGAACCTGATACTCGATGAGATACTAGGTATCAAAGACCTACGCACCGACAAACGTATCGATTTCGTGGGCGGTATTCGCGGACTTGGCGAGTTGAAGAGACGTGTGGATTCGGGCGAAATGCGCGTAGCTTTCGCTTTATATCCCGTATCTATGCAGCAACTTATCGACATAGCCGATACAAACAACATCATGCCGCCGAAAACTACTTGGTTCGAACCTAAACTCCGTTCGGGTCTCGTAATACATAAGTTGGTGTAAGACAAGGCAAAAATCTATTTACAATAATAAAGAGTTGTCTTCGGACGGCTCTTTATTATTTTTTTCGCGAGGAATAAAAAAATATTTTGCGGGTTAAGAAAAAAGTATTACCTTTGCATATCCGAAAACCAACACGGTGTGGTAGTTCAGCTGGTTAGAATACCTGCCTGTCACGCAGGGGGTCGCGGGTTCGAGTCCCGTCCATACCGCAAACGTAGCCTAACTTATTGAAAGCTAGGCTTCTTTGTTTCCGTTTTATCTTTTCTACTTCGTTTTTGGGGTAGGAGTGTGGTTGTACGGCAACACCGAAAAGGAAATTTTGGGGCTGATTTTGTCGCTTTTTGAGATACTATAGATTAGGATAATTGAGGTATATATTTGACATTCTCTCCTTCATTTTCTACAGTAAGATTACATTGTGGACACCAATACTTTGAAATAGATGTATAATATGGATGCCATAATCTCCGTTGTGAAGAAGCGATATAAGTCTTATATGTTTTATTTTCAGTTAATTGCCTGTGAATGTCTTCTGTCACAAAATGTTTTAAAATGAAATCAATTGCAAGTATTCCATCTAAAGGAGGATGAGGTAATCTTGGGGAAGTTAAAAGTAAAATATCTCCAAAGTTACTCTTTATTTTCTCTTTCAACTTACTCCCTCCAAATGCAATATGAAACTGAGGGTGGACGTAATCTCTTCCATTAGTATCATTGTCTAAATGCCAACTTGCATAAAAATGATCATTTTCACCTTTTTTCTTCCCTTTGATTAATATCGAAAAGTCACTACTTTTTATTAGGTTAGAAATTATCTTATTATCCTTATTTGAACCCGTTTCGGTAATTGAGATATTTAAAAAGATAGTCATCGAATCCAAAGTAGGAAGTGCATTCCGAGGTGAACCTTTTATAAAAATAGGCAAATCACTAATTTTGTAAGTCCATGGCTGATTAGGTGGCGACTGAACAATATCAGCAATTGCCGCTTTCAGCGGCTGTATATTTTCACATAGTTTCAAACTCTCTAATTCTTTAGAGAGAAAATCTAATCCTCGTATTATCAATGTCTTACTCATTTTTTCTTTGAGTATTCAGATAGGCGCAATTTCCCTATTGGAGATACACTTTTCCATGCGTCAACATTTATTTTATTTAATGCTGTATTGATAGACACAAAAGAGCTTTCTTCCCATGGATATAAATTCGATTGTCCAGCTATTACTAATCCATCAATTTCATCTATTGGTTGATTACTCCCCTTACATATTGTCCAGAAATAGTCACTATCAGCCAAAGGTTCTTTAGTCGCTATTTGCAATTTACTAAAGTTAAACTTTTCTTTAATCATTTGGACACGTTCGCTTGCAGTTAAAGATCGAAGTGATTTTGGTGAATAGTTATTCCACCACTCATTGATTTTAAACATCCACCAACGAGGCCACGCATCTGCATATATTCCATCATATTTATAAGCCTTTAAGATATCTAAAAGATTTTTCCAATCCTCCGATATTGCAGAGTTAACCCCTAAACGTGCTGCTAATGTTAATTCATCAACTAATATTCCTTGAGAAAGGATAAAGTGGTGTAAAAGAAAAGAACTGACTTCATGTATCGGTTTCTCTCTTAAACAACTCATTAAGTCATAAACAAATCTAAAATCAATTTTTTTAGGATTGACATGTAGCAATGTCTTAATATCCTTGTTCTTAAAAATTTCTTTATAAGCATTGCTAACGCTTTTTATTTGAGAAATAACCAAAGGATAGGTCTTTATTCCTAAATCGTCTTTGGATATGATTAAATCAAACAAATCTTTCCCAGTATCATCTAATGAGTTTTTTATATTTTCTGTGGCAGAAAGAAGAACTATAGGATAGTCTGATATTTTATATGTGTCGTCTTTTGATAATTGCCTATTCCTTAATTCTTGAGCAATACTAGTTCCTCTAAAAGGATGGCTTTCTCCATTCTGAGGAATCATATCCAATTTATGGTCAACAATCACCCCATCAATGTCTTGCCTACTTCTAATCGTACCAATATATGCATCGAAAGTCTTCTCTTTTATCTGTTCTATGACTAATCCATTTTGAGAAAACCCTTTAATAAAGGATTTTGCTCCCTCACTATCGTCATCAATATAATAAAATTTAATATCCATATTCTTCTAATTGTTGTTCAGTGGCTGAATTTATTTCTATACGAAAACATGTTTTGTATCCCGCTTCTGGTTCATCAACGAATATATCTCCCCTGTAGGAAACAATAATATCTTTTATTATTTTTAGACCTAATCCTGAACCTACTAAATCATCATAAATGCTACCAACACTAGTAGGAACAGATGTTGTAAAAAAAGTATCAAAAATCCTTTCTCTATACTCTTCTTTTATACCATCTCCATTATCCATAAATTCTACATATATTCTACCCTCATAAGTTCCGGCAACTATATATATTTCACCTTTATGGTTCGCTCGTTTTATCGCTTTTCGAGCATTCGTATACAGATTCAGAAGAATTGTATGCCATTCTGATTCATGCATCGGCAATGTGACTAAAGACTTATGATTGAAATATTCGTTTTTTATTTCAATCCCTCTTTTGGTTGCATCTCTTTGAATAGATTTGCAAAAAGCATTTATAGTGTCAATTATGCTTATTGGCTTTAAGTCTCTTCTCGTATTTTGTGATATTATTCGCTCAAAACTAGCATTGTACTCTACCAAATTCGCGATTGAAGCATCCAGTTCTTCTAATAATTCTTTTGTTTTTGCATCTTGAATATTATTATAAATAGGGCTTATGATTCCACGAACAGAACCTATTAACCCCCTCATCTCATGAGTAAATACACCTATAGCTAAACCTATTCCTGCGAGTATTCTAAGCATACTCATTTCATCCAAAAGGTTTTGATTTTGCTGCTTTAGAACTGAGAATCCTTCATTAATTTTAGACTTTAATTCTAATACCTTTTCTTTTTCAGGGGCAGAAACTATAGTTTCAAGTAGTGTTAGTTGCTTTGTGATTTTTTCTTCTAAAACATCAATTTTACTATCAAAAGGGCTTTCTTCCTTTTCATCTTTACGGATTTTAAATATTTCAGAACTTATTCGTTTTCTTGCTATTTCTAATATTTTCTTTACAAATTCAGTAGTATCTTCAAGTGCCTTATTTTCTATTAACCCCTCTCGGCTAGCTGTCTCTTCAAACAAATAACCTTCTGTATCTGTGATTTGGACAAATCCAAAAAAATTTGTATTTCCCCATGGTATATTTGTTTTTCCAGATGCTCCTGTATAACGTTTATCTAAGCCCAACCAATCATTACCTTCTTCTCCATATGGAAGAACTCTAAATCCATTGCGATATAATTTTATACCTCCTTCTTTTTTTGCCAATTTAGATATATCATTCAGCTCTGTTTTAGTAATAATGTCGTTGTAGTATTGAGGTTCATAAATAAAGTAATACACTTTAAAATGAACCCCTCTAATATTGACAAAATTGGTTGGCAATGGAAAGTAGTCCTTGTCTTGGATGCTATTTTTAAGTTTATTGCTTACTATTGTATAATGGCATTTACTTTTATCGACATAACCTTCAATGTATACCAATGCTTTTTTTGTTATATCATCAGCTTTTCCTGCAATCGTAATTTTTTCACCATTCAATGTTTGGTGAAAACGAACTTTAAACTTTTGATATTCTCTTGAATTAGGAAAACTATTTAAATTACTTGTACTATTAGGAGTAAGATATTCCGGTTGAAGTAGATCTAAAACATATCTGTAAACTCTTTTTATAGAAGTATCTGTCCATCTTTCAGTTAATCCTTCAATAATTAATGTCGTTCCTTCTTCCTTCTCCTTTTCTACATAAATAATAGGAAATTTAATTGAAGAAAGTTCAATATCAATCTCATATTTAGACCACTCAATTACTATTTTAGTTGCATGAGAAGCTTCTAAAGTTTGAGTAACAATGATTAGTCTTGTGCCTAAGCGTTGTGTTGCAAAACGACCAATCCCTTTTCGACCAGCTTTTGTTCGTTTAAATCTCTCAGATACAGGATTATGTATTTTATCAGCTGAAGAAATCCTCATAAAACCATTAATCAACTGATCTTCGCTCATCCCAATACCATTATCGGAAATAACTAAGGTTCCTCCTTTTTGGTATGAATCAATAAAATCAACATCTACAACTGTCGCATCGGCATCATAAGCATTTTTTATAAGTTCAGAGACGGCAGTTTCGGCTCGGCCTACTAACTCGTAGCCAAGGCGTTGAATCAATCCAGCATCAACCGTAAAACCAACTTCTTTTATGTTTTTTTCTTCCTCTGCCATATGTCTATATTTAATGCTATATGAAACAATTTGCACAAACTATATTTTCCGCATCAATCAATATATCCATCAAATAGGGTGATTTTCGTGCAGTGTCAGTTTTCTCACCACGCTTAATCGTATCCAATTTAATTTGACGGATACGTTCAGGTTTAATAAGGTCTTCAAGACATTCACCTTGAATCCATGTATACCCATCTTTTTCATATTCCATTGCTTTTTTGAATAAATCAGGATGTTGTTCATATAGCCAAATCCATTCTATACGCTGTTGGAAAAAACAGAAATAGCAACCTGAACGACTTCGAGCATATTCACCTTTTTGCCCATCTACTGTAAATGAGACCTTCTCATAATATGCAGGAACTCCAACTCCGCTATTTCGTAATAATCTAAAAATATCTTCACGATTCAAGTTATCTTCATGGTCAAGTAAAGTAAAATCATCCAAGTATGAAATCGGATAATTTTTATCTTTCAAAAACGCAAATATCACTCTGTTAAAAACACTGGGGTCGATATCCAATAAAGCATTTAATTTCTTTGACAATGTAAATTTATTGTCTCTAGGCATCTCCAATATATCTTTGGCTCTCGCATAAATTTGTTTATCTGCAATGCTTTGATATAGATCTAAATGAAGTTCAATATTCTCATTTTTGAAGAAGTTAGATAATATCTCTATGCTCCAAATATTCTTGCGAAAAGGAAATATAGATTGAATGTTTGGCTTAGTGGATATATAACCTTCTCTATCTTCGTCACCGCGAATACCCACATAAGAAATCGCCAAATCGTCGCCTATAAATTTCTCAAATGGCTCTAATTTCAACTTTAAGGTACACCAGCGAGATTGAACAGAGGGGAGATAATTTCCTAATGACTTAAGAAAATAATCAAAAGGCTCAAAATGAGGATTATTGGTTGCGCTTAAGCGTTTTATTTCTTTTCCTAAATAATTCTCTATCCTGTTTACTAAATCAAGCGTTTCTCGCAATTCCTTTCCTGTATCACAGAAGTAGTACTCAATATTCAGGTCTGGATATTTCTTGTTAAGATATATTGCCAATGCAGCACTATCTTTCCCTCCTGATATTCCGAGAACATGTCTGACTTTTTTATTGTTACTTACCATCAATTTCGTTCTGTAATAAATCCAACAACAAAGCTATATTAGTATTTTTATCATTACTTAATCTACTTTTGATGTCGGCTTCTAATTCTTTTATTTTTTTTATCTTCCCTTTGGGATAACGTATAGTATGCTTCTGCAAACCCTTAATGAATGATGTAATTTCTAATTTGAAAACTTCTTCGGTATCAAGATTTACATCGGACTTTGCTAAGTTACAAAGATTATCCAACTCATTAATCATATATCGGAAGTTTTCATATAGAACTTTTTCTTCTTCATCCGAAATAGTATCAAGTGATTTACCTATTAATACCTGACAAATTGAACTAATCCATGCATTACGAACATCCAATTCAGACATTAAACGTTGATAGAAAACTTTCTGTTTAGGCAGAAGTAAATGTTTCTTTAATTTTTTGAACCTTTGCTTTAATGCTTCTTTATATTCGACGAATGGGACTTCTTTTCCGATAAATTCTAATTGAATAAAACTTTCAATCCTATTTATCAATTCTTCGTAAGCGGTTCGTATCTCTTTTACTAAGATTCGTAGATTATCTATATAGTCTTTTACAAGCTTTGGATTTTTTGCAATCTTTTCCAGAGAAATCCCCATTGCTTTAGGAAAATCTTCAAAGAATGTTTTTTCTGGCTCCTTAGATAAAGCGATAGCATCTCGCAATATAATTGCCTGTTTAGATATGCGCTTTGTCTTTCTTCCATATTCAGGTAGTTGTGCATAAAAAACCAGAAACGGTTTTATCAACTCAATTAGGCTGTCATTGGAAACTATATCCGTTTCTTCGATATTAAGAAAAGACCTATAAGAATTAAATAAATCCAATTTTATACCTGAGATGTCAAATGACTTTATCTCAAATGAATCGGGTTGACGGCTCACTAAAACAAGAGTTTCGTCATCTATGCTTGGTATATAGCCGTTTTCATCAAAGAGGGCATAATCATCACGACAAATAAAAAGGAAGACTGGCAACCAAAAATCTATAAATCCTTGCTTTAATTTTAGGGGTCTCTTTTGAAGACGTTCGACTAAAATACGTACACTCATCTTTATTGCTTTGGCATCATCTAAGAACCTGATACATTCCTCCCACAAAACATTAAAACTTTCATCTGTAGGTTTTGTTAATGTATATCCATTATGATGAATACCAGTACTTTTTAGCAGGGACAGGTATATTGTTTTTTCAGGAGGAAATTTATCATCAGGAAATCCTAAATTGGGTTTATCAAAATTGGACACAAGTGCTTTAATCAAATTTTTACGCGCAGGTTGCATAGCCCCGGAAAGCTTACCCTTATTAACCATTTCATTTCGAAATATAGGCGTTGCCGGATAAGCCCAGTCGCATATGACAGATAATTGTCTATTTAGTTGTCTAGGGCTCTGAATATGAAGAATAGCACCGTTAAATAACCAAGTCGTTTTAGAATCGTCATAAAGCCCCCCGGATATAAGCTCATTAAGAGTCTTTTTGTAACGAAGAATCATTTTATCTATTTCCCGTTGAGCGACCTTGTCATTCGGATATTGTCGTTTCACATACTGTATGCGCTCCAATTCGACTAATGTATTCCGAATATCTCTAATATTGTTGTATAGACAATATAAAATAGGTTCATTTGAATCCAACGATTTTTGAATGGACTCGCTTTCTATTGAGTTTTTGGGAAATACGAGATTTATAATTCCATCGGCTTCCTCAACAATTTCAATATAAGGCTTCTCTGATATCTTAAACTGAAAGAAACGTGGACAGCCTGTTCTATAAAAATGCTCTTTTGCTTGGGTGTATGGAAAATCGAAGTATTTATTCAAGTACGGCACGACATCAACAATCTCGTCAATCTCTGCATCTGCAATCGCCTGATCAATGTCTAAATCTGTTCCACCAAGCAATTTATAACGTTTATCGTATTTTGTGAAACTGATTATCTTAAATTGAGAAAGTTTATCTATGACTTCTTCTGCATTATCAAAGCCAAGACTCAGTTTTGAATAATCAGATAAAAAATCTTTATCAATAACGCTGCTATAAGGTGCAAATATATTTAACAACCCAATTGTCTTTAGCAGTTTTGTTCCTTCATTTAAATAATCAGCTAACTCTCCTTCAAGTCGCTCAATTGAACTGCGAATAGTTGCCCATTGACTATAATTCGGATTGTGCTTTGTTGTCAGAATCGAATAGTAGTTGTACATCAAATAATCATAGACACAACTAATGTTATAATATGGATTGGCTTTTGTCTCTAAATCTTCTAAACCCAGATAATCATTCGAATCAATAAACTGAAACAAAGAGCGTTCATTTTGCCCATATCGCTGCAAAGCTAAGGTTAATATAGAGGCTGACAAAATATCGAAAGGAAGCAGCTTTTCGGCTATTGACTGATTGAAATAATCATTCAGAGGAAATGTCTTTGATTTTTCTATACTATCAAAAAGTCGGTCAAATGTTTTAAGTTTTTTGACCTTACCTTCTTTTGAGGAAATCCGTTCGGCGGCCAATAACAACAGTTGCTCAACAGGTTCATTAAAAGTTATTTCTTTTAATCGTCCTCGAACCTTATCCCACTCATTACGTTGAGTTTTAGATAATCCTATTGCATAATCGTTATATCCCTGATGAAGCGTTGTTACAAAAAGGATATTTTTAGAATCATCATTAGCTAATTCTGCCAATTGCTGAATGAAGTACAACTCTTTCTCAGGATTATTATTTGCAGCATATTCAAGGAATTTCCCAAATTCATCAATAGCAATAAACCAACCTTTACCTGTTTTACTAATTTCAGCATAGCTTGATTCTATCTTTTCCAATATATCACGTGTACTGTAGTCTTTATTTTTTAACCCAAACTCCGTCGCAAAATAATTTAACAAGGAATCTGACTCTCCTATAATAGGTAAAAACTCAAATCCTTTTACGCCTCCAAAACTTCCATTCAACGGACAGAAATACTCTTTCTCTTCATTCAAATGATGCTCTAAAGCCAATAGAAAAGAGGATTTACCCGTACCATAAGAACCCACGATATTGAATGAATGTATTCCGCTCTTATAATTATTAGCTATCTGGGAATAAACCTGTTTTGCATTAGGTGTAGAAATATATTCGAGATTTTTATTTAAATCTCGAACAATATTTATTGAGGGTGAATAGTGATATTTAATTTCCGGCATAATAATTATTGAGTATCTCCCATTTGTCAATGGTTGATTTAAATTGTAATACTTGAACACCTGCGCTACTCGAAAACACTATGTCGTTATATTTCTCTGTAATTCGCTCTATTATAGAATGTAATCCTTCTTTATTCAGAGCAAAAATGATTCCGGGTGAATTATTGCCAACTTCTAGCTCCTTGAAACTAATCGTTTTCATATCAGGATAATTATCAAGTATTGAGAATAAAACTATCTCTGCGGGTAAATTATAATTATCTTCATTCGATATTCGAAACAAATCAACCAATCCTTTTTCTCCATACCTTTCAACTCGTAATTTTGACATCAGTTGTAAGTCGTTGAAAATGCTTGAATACATATCTTCTAATTCTACACGAATCTCTGCCTTGTCTGTTTTCTGGTACATTCGTTGTAGCACCATAATATCTGCTGTAATAGTATTCACATTATATGAACTATCTTCTCTAGCAATAGATTCTATGTATTTGTGCAATTGTTCAGATGTAAACTCTATACGGCCTCTTCTGAAACCGTTAAAAAATAAGCTATAAATAGATGCATAATTTTCTTTCACTAATAGATAGTGAAGCAACCAAATTGTCCCAATATCTTCTAAGTATTTATCTTTACCTTCACCTCCAAAGATATAATGAGCCATTTCTGATAATTCCCATTTATCACTACATAATCCAAAAGCTTTCATCCAAAAGCCAATAGCCGATACCATATTTTTACCAACGCCTAACTCCACAACTGCATTGTCATCGCCAAATTTATTACCAATGACTAAGAAATCATAGCCCTTTTTGAGCCAGAATTGCTTGCAGATGAACGTTTCATGTCCTGAAAACCTCATGTTTTATTATATGGATATATTTAATTTACAAAGATAGCGTTTTTTGCTCAGTTGTATATTAAACAAACAAAGTTATGTAGATTCTGTAGATTCAACGAGCAAAGTTATAAAAAAGAGACAAAGTGAAAGTTCAACCTATAAGGTTATAAAGAAAAAGTTGTATATTTGCAAAAACAAAAAATTTTAAAGTATATGATCAACGTAAATACCTTCGTAGAAAGACGAAATGCCCTGAAAAACCTAATGTCGGGCACGAGCGGGATAGCCATTTTCCCCGCTAACAACGAAGCCCCGATGAACTATCCGTCGAACGTTTACCGTTACCGCCAAGACAGCAGTTTCAGATATTTTTTCTCGAAATGCAGAGACGGTCTGTTCGGAACAATCGACCTCGAAAGCGGTGAAGCGACTCTATGGGGCGATGACTTTACAATGGACGACATTATCTGGATGGGCGACCAGCCAACAATCGGCGACTATGCCAAAGAGTGCGGCGTAGCCACTTCACACACAACGGAGCAACTGTCCGATTTTCTGGCGAAAGCCCTAAAACAAGGGCGAAAGATACACTATCTGCCCGTCTATCGCCACGATATGATTATCCGTATGGCAGAGTTACTCGACAAACAGGTGAACAAGATAAATACAGAAGCCTCCGAATGTCTGATAAAAGCCGTCGTAGAGCTGCGTCTTGTAAAATCGTCGGACGAAATAGCAGAGATGGACAAGATATGCGACACAGGCGTATTGATGCATCAGACCGTGATGAAAAATGCAAAAGCAGGCATCACCGAACAATATTTGGCAGGGCTGGCAGAGGGCGTATCGCTATCGTACGGTACAGGAGTCTCATTCCCCATAATTTTATCGCAAGACGGTCAGACTCTGCATAATCCATTCCACGACAAAACACTGACCGACGGCAGACTATTGCTCGTAGATATGGGAGCAGAGTCCGAAAGCGGCTATTGCTCCGACTACACGAGAACTATACCCGTATCCGGCAAATTCACTCAAAAACAGAAAGATATATACGAGACTGTTCTCAAAGCAAATATGGAGTGTATAGCTATGGCAAAGCCCAATATCAAGTGGCAAGACGTGCACTTCCACGCCTGTAAGGTGTTGGCAGAGGGACTCTCGGCAGTAGGCTTAATGAAAGGTAACGCCGAAGATGCTGTGCGAGCAGGAGCTACATCGCTGTTTATGCCGCACGGACTCGGACACGCCCTCGGAATGGACGTACACGATATGGAAGGTTTGGGTGAAAATTTTGTAGGATACGACGATAAAGTACAGCGTAGCAATATATTCGGACATCGCTCTCTACGCTTCGGCAAATACACAAAAGTAGGTAATGTGCTTACCGTAGAACCGGGTATATACTTCATACCCAGACTAATAGAACAATGGAAGAGTGAGGGTAAATTTATCGATTTCATCAACTACACCAAACTTGCAGATTATTACGACTTTGGCGGAATACGTATCGAAGACGACATCGTTATTACCGACAACGGATGTCGTGTCCTCGGTAAGCCGCTGCAGAAGAACGTCGCTGAACTCATAAGTTTTATGAGGTGAAATACAATATGTTGTCCAAACAACTTTTGGTAAAGATTTGTTTCGGGTTGGTAGTGGGGATTGGTTTACTGTCTTGTGAACGAGATCCTTTCACTACCAATCCGAACCACAAATTAGAGTTCTCGGCAGATACGGTGAGATTCGATACCGTTTTTTCGACAATATCGTCTATCACGCTCGAACTGAGGGTCTATAACAGACACAATAAAGCGATAAAAATCAACAAATTGTGGCTCGAAGGAGGCAGCGGTTCGGTATTCCGATTCAATGCCGACGGATACCCGTCGGGACAGACCAAAATGTTGGAAAACATAGAAATACCCGCAAACGACAGCATATTTGTTTTCGTGGAGATCACACCTCAGGCTAATATGCAAAGCACGCCCGTACACGTAACTGACAATCTCTTATTCAGCCTCAACGGGCAGACACAAAAGGTTATACTCGAAGCATACGGGCAAGACGTAGTCGTACTCAGGAATTACTCGCTGACAGCAGACGAGACATTCTCTGCCGACAAACCATATCTTATCTTCGGATACTTGCATATACCCAAGGGCAAAACCCTTACGCTACAAGCCGGTACCAAGATATTTATCAACAGGGGCAGTAAGGTGATACTCAAAACGGGTATTCGCAACATACAGCTCGACAATACGACTATCGTCGTCGAGGGTAACTTCGTTGCCAACGGCACTACCGACAAACGTATCTATATCAGAGGCGATAGGTTCGACTGGGCTTATACCAATATCCCTTACTCATATCTGCCTTCTCAGTGGGGCGGTATATACTTTTTTAGCGAAACGGGAAATAACCATTTGAAGAACACCACTATAACGGGAGGGAACATAGGAGTATTGTTGTACGGCAGCAGTACTATCCCCGTCAAGCTCGATGTAGACGGCTCCATAGTGCATTGTATGGGAGCTTATGGCATTTTGTCGCAGTTCGGAGACCTATCAGTCGTCAATTCCGAAGTATCCAATTGCGGTAAATCGGCAATATTGCAGTTGGGCGGCAGCCTGAAAATGATACACTCCACTATTGCCAACTATATGCCGAGTGTCTTTGCGGGAGGCAATACAAGCCGACCGGCTGTGGATATCGTTAGTTTTACGAAAAAAAACGGTGCTGTAGCAGCTTTTCCTATAAACAGCTGTGTTATAGAAAATTGTATAATCACAGGTAATCTGCAAAACGAACTATCGCTACAAGATACCACTCTGGGAATACCTTTCAATGTATTCATAAGCAACTGTTTGATAAAAGCCGAAAATTTGTCGTATACTCAGTTGCACGAAATTATACAGACCCGAGCCGAAGGCAACGATATATTCGTGCAGACGACCCCCGACTTCGACAATATCAAAGAGAGCGGTTACTTCGACTTTCGGCTATCGGAGCAGTCTGCCGCACGCGACAAAGCCAATATGACGGTATCACAACATTATCCGACCGATTTGTTGGGAAAAAACCGTTTAAGCGACAACAAACCCGACATCGGAGCATACGAAAAGTGATTTTTTGTAACCCTAAATTACGACCGATAAGGAAATGATATTATTGCTATTTTCTATGTTTACAATAGCATAAATCATTTTTGTTCAAATATCTGCGTGCAGTAAACAGACTTATAAAAAACACAAAACAATACAATCCTTGGTCTACCATTAGAGGCATCTCTATCGACATCAACAATATGTATATCAACACAAAACTAAAAAACAATATATTGCGCTGTTTGATAGACGAATAGAGCATATATATTATTAGCACGACAATAGACAAAAGCCCCAAAACACCCGTCTGCATAAAATCACCAATCACTTGGTTGTGAGGATGGTAATGTCCATCCCAGCTATCTTTTATCGGAGCATATAAGGGATTGTCTTTATTTATATATTTAGTCATACCACCGATACCGGTACCAAGCAAAATATTTTCGCCAATCGACTCAAACGCTACACTATAATGCATATCTCTTACGTCGTCCAAAAACAGACTCTTAGCCGAATTTGGATTAAAATAGAGCAACAACGACACACAAGCGATTAATACACAGACAAATACTATCGCCTTTTTTCTACTTCGTCTGAGGTAGTACAAGATGAATATTATATTTACAATACTCCAAGATAGCAGCATAAACCTCGATTGCGTTATAACAGAAAGGAATAGCACGATAGCGATACCGAAAATCAATTCCCATACCGCCACAATATTTTTGCCCACATAGTACCATAATACAGATAGACCAAGTATCAGGCAGATAGAGAGATAGGTCGGATGGTCGAAGTTAGACCACGAAAAAATCAATACAAAAGGCGAATAACTATCGACCAAGAAGTGTTTGGTAGTACTGAACGATTCGAGAAGTGATATGCCCAATACTCTACTCTGCAGTATCCACGCACAGACCGATAAAAAGGCAAAAAACATAAACCATCGCCCCACCACTACCAAAATAGTTTTAATCTGCTCTTGGCATAGACTAAACAGACAAAAAAGTAGCGGTACATAGAGCATCGATAAGTCTTTTTTGATAAACTTCGTTCCCGACACAAAATTATTTGTCCACAGCAGACTTATAGTGTTGACAACAAAATATATAAGTATTAACAAATGAAATATTGTAGGTCGGTATACCTTTCGCTCAAAATATAGATTTACAGCTACGCAAACAGAAAAAACAATGGAAAAAATATAGATTAAGTGCAAGTTGAATACCATCGATATGGCAAACGACGATATGCCTATCATCAATATCTTCGAGTGCAGCGGTTCGTTCCGAAAAACACCGTCGGAAGCAAGAAGCGACAACAACGGCAAAGCTATGGCTCCAAATATCAGAAACGCTCGGTGCATGTTGGGTGACTCCAAGCGATATGTAAGAAAATCGAACGATAATCCTTTGAAAAACAGCAGTAAAGCAACAACCAACAAAAGTATGGTCGGTACTATTAGATAGATTTTTTTTCTCGTCTCCATACTGCTACAGCAAAGTTATATCGTTAATATACAGAGACCTCATCTGAAGATATTCAACTCTTCGTTGTATATGGGGCTCTCTATCGATAGGTAGTTCATAATGCTATGGAAGATATATCCTTGCGACAGAGTGCCGAGGCGTTTGAGTCGCCTGTCGTTATTGTCCGAAAGCCACACGATAAACGGTATCTCGTACTGCTCTTTCGGGGCAAAACTCATATCGACACCATGCATATAGAGGTTGTCTTCGCCTAACGATTCGCCGTGGTCGGAGATGAATATCATCGCGCTTTTGTAGTCTTTTATCTCTTTGAGCGTATCTATGACCGCGTGTAAGATGTAGTCGGTGTACACGATAGTATTGTCGTAGGCGTTGTATAGCTCGTCTTTGGCACATTTGTTGAGCTCTACTTTGGTACACACGGGGCGGAATACCTCGAACTGAGGCGGGTATTTCTTGCTGTATGCAGGTCCGTGGCTGGTACTTGTGTGGAGCACTACCAATATTTTGTTGTTTTTGCTTTCCAATATTTGCTTTTTTAGTCCGGCAAGGAGTACTTCGTCGTAGCCGCAGTTCTCGCCTACGCACATCTTGCTGAGCGAGTCTGCTTTAAGGAACTTCTTCACGTTCAATGTCGGAGGTTCGCCCGTGTTGTTGGTTCGCCAAATGACGTCGACCCCTGTTCTCGACAGATAGTTGGGCAGACACTCGTATAGCCTGCTTGTGCTTTTGTGTTCCAGAATCGCTTTTACGCCTGCAATGGTGTAGGTAGCAGCCGAGTTGGCGTTGAAAATATGAATACCTTTTGTCTGTGAAAGTAGCGGGTTGGTGTTTTTGGGATAGCCGTATAGTGAGAAGTTTTTGCGGCGGGCAGATTCACCTATCACCAACACTATCAGCGACTTGTCGTCGTCTTTTATTTTTGCGTCGGGTAGCAGCGTCTCTTTGCGGTTCTGCTTCTGTTTGTGGATATAGAAACGTGACGTATTGACCGTATAAGACCACGGCAGCAGCAACGAGCCCAACGGCTCGGAATACCTATGTACCCATACCCAGTTGCCTGCATTGATACCCAAGACTATGAACATAGACAACAATATCAAACCGAATGTGGTGAAGAATTTTTTTCTCTTGATTGCAATTAGCTTTGCTTTAAATATATAAATACTTGGTAAAACGCCGAATACCAGTACATACAGTATCAATCTGTATGAGAAAAAGCTGAGTGTCTCGTCTTTATTGGTATTCACTACATTACCCATCATACTCTCGTCTATCTGCACGTTGTAAGTGATAATGAAATATAGTGCTATCGAGCTGAGTATGAAGAATGTGACCAATATTGCTTTTCCTACGTACTTCGAGAGGTAGCACAAAATATAGAATACTAAGGCATTCGCTACAAAAATCAGAATCGCTAAACTTACGATAATCAACGTTCCGTTGAGGTCGTTGTAGTCGGCATGTTGACAGACAAACTTGAAAAACGGATAATGAAACAGCACCAAGTTTAGAAAACTCATTATCAGGGCAAAACGCAGTGGCGACAAGTTTTCGAAGAGTGTATTTTTTAGCTTTTTTACTTTTCCCAACATAAGTTTTTTTTTGTTTGTAAAGAGTGGCAATACAATAGATTAGACAAAGGCAAGTCAAAAATGTTACAACACTGCCTATAAAGTAGATGGCTAATTCGGCACAATACTTATAACCAATACCTTATACTATATTTATGCTTGTATCTAATTGATTGTCCACAAAAATGCGGGTGCAAAATTACCATTTTTTTCCCCAATAACCAATATTTTATTGTACTTTCGCATAGAATTGCATTATTATGGGTAAAGTAATTATTTATCAGGCGTTTGTCAGGCATTTCTCGACCGAACGGGGCGAAAATATTCCTAATGGAACAATCGCCGAAAACCGTTGCGGTAAATTCGGTTCGTTCTCCGACAGAGCTTTGAAGGAGATAAAAAAGCTCGGCTGTACGCATATCTGGCTCACGGGAGTGATAGATTACGCTTCGACTACTCCGTACCCCGAACTCGGTATTGCGGGCGACAGTCGCGATATAGTGAAGGGTTTGGCAGGGTCGCCCTACGCCGTCAGAGACTACTACAATGTGAGTGCCGACTTGGCAGATAATCCCGCAAGTCGTATGCAGGAATTTGAGGCTCTCGTAGAGCGTATCCACGACAACGGTTTACGGGCGATAATCGACTTTGTGCCGAACCACGTCGCACGTTGCTATCGGTCTGTCTCGAAGCCTCCGGGTGTCGGCGACTTAGGCGATAACGACGACCAAACAGTGCATTTCTCGTCAGACAATAACTTCTACTATTTCCCCTCCGAGCGATTTGCCCCGCAGTTCACGCTGACCGATTACGATGAATATCCTGCCAAAGCGACGGGCAACGATTGTTTTTCGCCCTCTCCGTCGCGTAACGACTGGTACGATACCGTCAAACTCAACTACGGGGTCGACTACGCCGACGGCAGCGAGCATTTCGACCCGACACCCGATACTTGGCTGAAAATGCGTGATATTCTGCTATTCTGGGCATCGAAGGGAGTAGACGGCTTCCGCTGCGATATGGCAGAGATGGTGCCTGTGGAGTTTTGGCATCGGGCTATCGGTGAGCTGAAGCGGCAATATCCGTATCTGATATTCGTTGCCGAGATATACAACCCAAGCCAATACCGCCTGTATGCCGACTATGGCGGGTTCGATTATCTGTACGATAAGGTAGGACTTTACGACACTCTCAGAGAGGTGATTTGCAATGGATTGCCTGCGAAGAACATAACGTACTGCTGGCAAAACGTAGGAGACATAGCCGATAAGATGGTGAATTTTCTCGAAAACCACGACGAACAGCGTATTGCATCGGATTTCTTTGCTTCTCGGGCGGTAAAGGCGATTCCTGCACTCATAGTATCGGCTATGATGAACACCAATCCGTTTATGCTATATGCGGGTCAGGAGCTTGGCGAGCGAGGTATGGACGATAGCGGGTTCAGCGGTGTCGACGGGCGTAGCTCTATTTTCGACTACTATCAGCCCGATACGCTCCGCCGCTGGATAAACGGTGGCAAGTACGACTTCGACTTGATGTCTGCCGACGAAAAATCTCTCAGAGATACCTACAAACGTGTACTTACGCTGTGCAACAGCTCTAAAGCCCTATCCGAAGGGCTCTTTTACGACCTTACGTATGCCAATATCGAGAATCCCGACTTCAACTCCGAGAGGTGCTTTGCTTTCTTGCGTAAATGCGACGAAGAGCTGCTGTTGATAGTGGCCAACTTCGCCGATACCGAACAACATCTGCAAGTAATTATTCCACAACACGCTTTCGATTTTTTACATATCCCCCCGCAAGACAATACCGAAGCTACCGACCTGCTGACAGGCGGAAGTATGAAGTTGGTATTAAGTCCACATCGGGCGATGAGTGTAGATGTAGAGGCGTTTTGTGGTATAGTCTTAGCTATCAACTAACAGTTTAGATTATCATCTTGGTAATATCGTAAACTATTATTTTTTCGGCTTTTATCTCTTTGAGGTAGTGAGTGATATCCCACAATTGCTTCTCATCCATAACAGCCTGAATACTAACTTTTTGTTGGTCGTACGATGAGAGTACGATTATATTTTCGTCTATCTTGCGTATTTCGGCTACAAGTTTATTTTTATTTTCCATACTGCACAAAATTTCCACTTTTATCTTATTACGTGCATTTTGTACAGCTTGTAAACGATAAATCAATTCATCCACAAATATATGGCGCTTCTCAAGGCTGATTTTGGGGCTCGCTATCAATACCAAATGTGTCTCCATAATAACCTCTGCCATATAGTATTGCTTAGAATCCGTATTCTTGGCAAGATCTACAAAACAATCTGCAATACCCAGCTCGACAGCATTTTGAGGTGTTTTATCGAATATAATCGTAGTACCTCTAATACGTTTCGACTTACAATATCGTTTTACCGTTTCGGGAACATTGGTTGCGATACGTTTGTTTGATAGCGACAATACATCTTTGTATTTCACTCCATTAGCGAAGAAAAAACATAAACTTGACGAAGCCTCCTCGAAAACATACAGCTTCTCGTAGTCTTTTTCTTGCTCGCACAAAGAGAGGTCGTTCACAATAGCCAAATCGTACAACCCATTTGCCATAGAGATAAACACGTGATTATTATCGAGATACCTTATCTCCGACGGAAATCTGTCTGAATAAAAAATAGATTTTGATCTATCTCTGAAGTCGATGCTTAAGCCGCTATGAGACAGATGAGTCTCTATATCCTTAGAAATCTGCAACTCATCCGATACCGCTATTTTCAACATAAGTAATTGATATTATACGAGTTTCAATATTTACTGTTTCTTTACATTAGCTTTGAGAGCATCCGAAATCATCTTCTTAAGCTCTAATATTTGTCTTTGCGTAGCGTTTTGTTTTTCGGGTTTGAACATATTACCGTACTTCAAATTCAATAATTTGAGTTTCGATAGCCTCAATCCGCCTGTTTTATTGGAAGTAAGGTCTACTCCAAGTTTTATCGGAGATATCGTTTCGGCCTTTATTTTATAGTTCTGCGACAGATTGTAAATACCCTGTAACACAACCTGATAGTTGTCCATAGAGAATAGGAAAGGATACAACTCCACTTCATCGCGGAATACTGTCAATTCGACTGACAACGAATCGACTACGTTTTTGGTTTTCTTCTTGAACAACAGCATTTTTGCCATTTTATCGAATGTCTCGTTATCGAGCAATACGAGATTTTTCCCCTCAATGGCAGAAGCTCCTCTGAGGGTAGAATATTTTATATCGTAGTTCGATTTTAGATATGTTTCGGCTGCTATATGAAACTCGCCCTTACCCGAAAAATATCGCAACATAGGAACGATAGTATCTATCTGGGGAATCATTTTTATTAGCTTATCTACTTCTATATCAAGCAAATGAAAGTCAAGCCCCACAAAGAGATGATTCTTCCGTTCGGAACGATATATGGAAGTCAGCTGCATCTTGGCAGCCTCGCAGGTGAAACCCATCTGTTCGAGCACAAGTACACCGTCTTTGATCATAAGCTTTCCGCCTAAGTCGTAAATATCAGTTTCAAATATCTTTCCATGCGAAACATTGGTATTCAGCACCATATCGATATTCCAAGGAACCATAAACGGATCTTTGTCGCCATCTTTTGCTTTTTCGGCAAGTGCCTCTTTCTGAACCGAATCTTTAGCTCCAAATCCACTTACAATATCCATCAGCTCTTTGATATTGACCATATCCGATGTGAACGACAAATCGGCTTTCAACATACCGTCGTTACGCATATAATCATCGATATTGGTCACTTTACCGGACAGATTGAAGTCGGAATTTCTAAGCACAAAACGACTCTTGTTTATAGTCAGATTGTCGGGAGTGAGCGAAAAATCTACTATCGGCATACGTACTTTCTCTTTAAGCTCCTTTGCCTCTACGCCTATATCGCTGATTTTCATATTACAATAAGGAAGAAACTGTAAAAAAGCATTAGACTGCGTATTATCATAGGTGATATTTCCATTCAAATCGACCTTAGAGGATGTAACTTTCACATCTTTACCATATTCCACATCGAGCTGCGACGACACAAGATCTATAATGTATGTACTTAGCGTACTATTATGTTTCGATGGCACCATATAAAAATCACCGTGCGGATTAGTCACCTTTGCCACGATAGTATCTTTCTCTATATCAAGCAGTGGTATATTGTAACTGCAACGTACCGACATAGGTTGGCGACTATCGGTAACGTCTGATATTCCGAGATTTATCTTAGGCGAATGTACTCGGGCTTTCAACGTACCTATCTGCTGAAAATCGAGTCGGGCAGGACGCTCGATACCTACTTCTATCAATTCTTTAAACTTCGGATTCTTACGAGTCGAAGGAATCGATACGGCTATATCTGCTCTTGGTGCTTCTATCACGGTAGAGTCGTTGTACCTAATTGTTAGATTCTTAGTGTCTATATTTCCGTTTAGTTTTATCTTTTTCATTCGTACCTTAGCGATATCGTCCACAGTAAACGCTCCTTTTAGCTTGGCTACGGCATCGCCTTGTATTACAGTCGTTTGCGGAAGGTACGATTTCAAATCATCGAAACTAAGGTTACCATTAAAAGCTATGTGGCACATTTGTCGCCCGGTAAGGTCGTTTATCGAACCGTTTGCTACCACCGACGATTTACCGAAACTAAGCTTCAACCGATTGATTTTAAGGTCCGATACCTTATCGTCTATCGTTGCCTGTAGCTGACCGTTGATATTACGAAATGCCCAAGGCAACCCCTTCTGAGAATATTTGGCATTTTCTATATTAATGTCAGCCAATATTTTAGGGATCGTATCGCCGTGCATCTTGCCTTTGACTCTGGCAGAGAGGTCGAATCGACCGTCAAAGGTCATTTTACTAAAATTCTTTTTGATATTGTTGGGCATAAGAGCCATAATATCTTGCATTTGCAGCACATCGGATTCTATTTTCACATCCATATCGACAGCCTGCTTCTGCTTGCTAAGCCATCCCGATAGAGCGATTTTTTGATTTGCAAATTCTATAAAACCGCCCTTACCAAAATTCAATATAAAATCCTTAATATCAACACTCAACTGAAGGTCGACCGATAAATTTTGTTTTGCTACAAACGCACTATTGCCATACAACACATCGAGAGCCGATATACCCAATCGTACATTACCTTCGATTTTATTATTGTTTTTATTGCCTTTCAGGTTGAAAGACAACGCCTCCATTGCGGTTTCCAACCGAGTGGAATCGTCCATTTCGAATGCTATGCCTTGAGCATCGGCATTTAGATTTATATCGCCATTCGATTGATTAATAGTAGCTACGAGCGACAGACCCAAGTTGTTTATCTGAGTGCTTATACCAGATTGCTTATCGCAATAGTCGATACGAACATCGGCAAGACTCATCTTGTGCAATTCGAGAAAATCGAAAGGCATTTTGAACTCCGTCGTATCCTTTTTGGTGCTATCTGTGGCGAAAACATCGAAATTACTTCTACCCGTACTATCGGTATATAGGTTTACAAAACCTTTTTCGAGAGATATACTATTTATTATCAACTCATTATCGAATAAATACTTTATCGGATTAACCTCACCTTTAAGGCAATCGATATGTAGCAAAGTATCTGATTTAGAGCCTTGTATATGATTGGTTAATGTAAATTGGTTTATCTTTATATTGAAATTCGGGAAGGTAGAAAAAAATGTAAGTTCTACTTCGTCGAGCTGCGATTGGCAACGAATATTTTTCTGTAAGATATCTCTTACAATTGGTGTAAGTCGTTGTGGCGTAAATACGAACCAAACGGCTATAGTAATAGCTATCAACAATATAGCTAAAACCGAACCGAGCGATACGAGTGTGATTTTTACAGGCTTTTTCATTGGATATCAGTTTTTTATTCAACAACAGTATAAATATCTCTTAGATTACGTCCATATCCGTCGTAATCAAGACCATATCCCACTATAAAGTCATTGGGAATCTCCATAGCCACATAGTCGAGCGAAATATTGTGTTGTATGGCTCCTGGTTTGAAAAACAGTGTAGCAATGTGTATTTTCCCTGCACCTCTATTTTGCACTATCTCAAGCACTTTCGACATAGTTTGCCCCGAATCTACCAAATCTTCGACCACCACTATCGTCCTGCCTTTTAGATTCTCTTTCAGACCTATAAGTTCGAGCATTTCTCCCGACGAAGATGTGCCGTGATACGAGGCAATCTTTACAAACGATATTTCGCAAGGGAAGTCGATACGCTTCATAAGGTCGGAAGCGAACATAAACGAACCGTTTAATATCGAGATAAACAACGGGTTATCGTCTCTAAGATCGGTATTAATCTTTTCGGCAATCTTATCTATGGACGATATGATAGTTTCTTCAGGAATCGATTTCTTGAATGTCTTATCTAATATCTTTATTGTATCATTCATAATATAATGAGTATTAGCGGTAATATTCGATGATGTACTATTATTTTAAAGTTCAAAAGTACAAAAAAATAACACTGCGACAAATATCATTCTCCCAAACCAATAAAAAAAACAAGCACAATACACTGATTAAAAGACAATTAAATTATTCACTCGTAATTTATATTTCGATAAAATAGAATAAAGTCTTTCGTTATTGAGAAAAAAGTAGTACCTTTGCACTCCATTTTTTATGGATATTGTCTTCGTAGCTCAGTTGGTAGAGCAACTGACTCTTAATCAGTGGGTCCAGGGTTCGAGTCCCTGCGAGGACACAACACCGAAAAAATCCCAATCTATCGCGGGATAACAACAATACAATAAAAGCGATATGGTTTCCTTGTAAGAACCAACCGCTTTTTTTAGTTTCCCCACTTTACAAACAGCATCTACCCGACGCTAAACACCTCATTTCGAAGCATATTCTTGCAAACAATTTTCGCACAAACAATCGGAATATAGCTGTCGGAGTTCGGCAGAGACTTCTGCAGAGAGACGATATTTCGTACAGAAACACTCTGTACTATGCTTACAAACAAACTCTTTGCCACACTTAGGGCACTTTACTACTCTTTCGGTAAAACTTGCCATAATCGTATCTTTTTCGGCAAAGATAATATTTTTGTAATGAATTTCTTACCCCAAAATCACTTTTATTCTCATGTTTAGATGTTTTTTATATAACTTTGCCATCAAAAAAAAGTTATGATTTATTCTAATGAAAATGTACGGCGTAGAGACCGATTGCTAAGCGAAGAGAGAGCTCTCCAATTGCTCGAAGAAGGAGAATACGGCATTTTGTCGATGGTAAACGACGAAAACGAAGGAGCATACGGTATTCCGATAAGTTTCGTCTGGGATAGAGGTGATTATATATACCTCCACTGTGCTCCTCAAGGGCACAAATTGCGTTGTATAGCCAAACATCCTCGTGTATCGTTCTGTGTAGTAGGTAAAACCAACGTATTATCGTCGAAATTCACTACCGAATACGAAAGTATTGTTATAGATTGTACAGCCTCTATAGGGTTAACTGCCGAAGAAAGAATGAACGCCCTGCACCTACTACTACAAAAATACTCTCCAAACGATATAGATATGGGAATGACTTATGCCGAGAAGTCGTTTCCACGCACAGAAATCATTCGTTTACAATTATCTACAATGAGCGGGAAAGCGAAGGCAGTAAAGATATAAAGCTACGATATAGACGCTATCAATAATGCGATAAACAACCATAGCTACCCTCTATACTTTATTTGCATTACCTTTGTATTCTAATTTTTAAAATAAATCAATATGAATAAGGTAATAGAAGTAATAAAGATTATCGCCTCAGGGCAGAAGTATTTTATCAATTTTATAAGGATTGCAATATTTATAGTAATGGCTTGGATTGGAGGTCTTAAAGCCTTCCAATACGAAGCCGACGGAATAGTTCCTTTCGTCATAAATAGTCCTTTTATGAACTTTTTCTACAACAATACGGGCAAAACGGCTACAGATGCCAACGGTAAAACTGTGGCAGAGTACACTCTCTATAAAAATCCGGAGGGTAAGACTGTACAGAAAAATGTCGATTGGCACAAATCGAATGGAACATATTACTTTTCGTATGGACTCGGTACCTTTATAGTAATCATCGGTCTTCTTACATTGCTCGGTATATGGTCGCCTAAAATCGGATTGGTAGGGGGACTGCTTACCTTTGGTATGTCGATAGTCACGCTATCTTTTCTCATAACTACACCCGAAGTATATGTGCCTAATCTTGGCGGCGACTTCCCTACCCCACAATATGGCTTCCCTTATCTGTCGGGTGCCGGTAGACTAGTTCTCAAAGATATAATAATGATGGCAGGCGGAGCGATTGCGGCCTCAGACGCAGCCCAACGAATACTGAAGAAGATTTGAACGGCTTAAAGGCTCGAGATAGGAACAAGCTTATCGTACGAAACAAGAAAGTAGTAGTCTGGTCAATAGACTACTACTTTTTCGTTTTAAATTTTAAAATATAATCATCTTTGAGTATATACTTATCTTTTTTATCAGTAAACGACCAAGCACCAAATTTTATTTCATATTGGGTATCGGGTTGAAGTTTTTTAAAATAAAAAGTCCACTCTTTACCATCTTGGCTCCATTTGTCTTTACCTATAACTTGTTTTTTACCAGTTACTTTATTAGTATACACGCCTGCTTGTACAAGTTCTAACCCAGGTGTAGAACGTATGTCTAAGGTAGTTTTATCGTATTTATACATTTCTGTATTGAAATACAGCACGATACTATCAAGATTACAATCGACATTATCGCTACCGTTCTCTATGTTGGCATATTTTATTTCGGGAATATCTTCTCTATATATTTTCTTAAAATCGAACGAATTTAAGTAGCTTATTATCTGTGGCATAAAGTCGGTAAGTTTTTTATAACCCGTATCATTTACGTACTTTTCAAAACAGTCTAAAAGTTGATACAATCCCAAATATCCTTCACGGATATTACCTCTAACATTGAAAACTTCAAAAACATTATGATCTTTTTCGTATTGAAATACGGCTGCTCTTACAAAGAGCTCGCCTAAAAGAGATCTTGGAGTGCCACAATAATGCTTCAATAACTCTTCTCTATTAAGTTCATACAAAATAGTTGCTTGTGGCATCAGTTGGTCGAGATACGTGTCAATAGGCTCATCGCAGAACGAGTGGCAAAGTTCGTGAATTAAAATTTTCTCAGTTCCCCAAAAACTGTTAGCCTGATACATAGGCAAACCGTTTGTGTCTACCTGCATACACGCAATTATAGAATAATACTCTTCACTTCCATCTTTATAAACTACAGTCGGTCCATAATTTAGAGTAGATGTAAGACTTATTATTATACGAAATTTATGTTTGGGTTGGTATCTAAAAAACTTTCCAAACCAATCAAAATCAATTACGTTTACAATCTCTTTTTGGAAGCTTTCTTCAGCTGCCTGTCTGAAGTTTGAGGTCTTTTCGAAAAACTTGCGAAATTTCGTATTTCTATAAAAATCATTCAACAATACCAAGTACTTAGAGATACTATCTCTTGGCCATCGGTCGTCTAAGTAATTGATATCTACCTTATCGCTGAAAACAATTTTATTCTTTTTTATTTCTAACGAAATAGCAAGGTCTGCTACCGGATCGAAACCGACTCCAAACGGTACCAATCGCTCAGACATTTGTATTACAGGATGATCCTTGTATTTAGCAAAATATTTATCTATTTCATTGTAGTAGGTCGATATACTATTGTTCATATAATGTGGTAGCTCCACATATCGGAATATAATTCCCATCAATTCCATACGTTCGTCTACAACGGGTTTTGCGTAGATAGTTGTTTGTGCAGAAGCGATAAATGAGCTTATTAACAAGCATATAGACAAAAATAACTTTTTCATATAAACTACATTTGGGGTTAAATATAATTTTAATGGACTATTTATGAGGTTTTCAAGTAAAGTATAATTTTTATATTCAGAGGTCATACTTCTTTAACTATCAGCTATTTAGACCCATATCAAAGTTTATACCCGACCGATAGTCGCGGATATATCCCGAGTAGCTGTACAAAATGGGCTCCAGGCGTATTAATGGGTATATCCAAGCCGATGCTTAGGGTAAACATCTCTCCTTCGTAGCGGTAGGTGGGTCTGACGAAGACGAAATATCCCGCCTCCCATTTGGCGGGAGCAGCCGGTGTAGAATCGCCTTTGGAATTATATGTTCTACGGCTGAAATTAGCGTAATATGGCGTAACGCCTGCTCCGAGTTCCAAGAAGTTACGGTCGTTTTTGCCAACGATATAATAGACATTAAGCGGTACGGAGACGACATGATTCATATCTATATCTCTAAGATTCTCAAGCAATGAGGTGCTGACACGTCCTTTACCGCTATTGCGTCCAAACCCATAGCCAAGCCCTATCCTACCGCCCCAATGCGAGTCGTCGCCCAGACGACTGTCGAGCGATACTCCTAAGAAATTGTACACGCCCCACAACTCCAAATTGACATGACTCGTCGTTTGTGCCTTAGCAAGACTGCCGAGGAATATGGTTATTATCAAAACAATAGTTGTTTTCTTCTTCATAATATTTTATTTACAAAACTCCACATTACAAACGATAGGAGTAATAGCAATATTACTCCTACCATCAATATTTTACGTTAAGAAAATTAAAATACAAGTATCCAAAGTGCCATCAGTATGAGGTTGGCAAAAGCGATAGGCATCAGTATCTTCCACTCGAGCTTGAGTAGTTGGTCGATTCTCAGACGCGGGAACGACCAGCGAACCCACAGAGCAAGGAAGACACAGAAGAACGTTTTACCGAAAAACCACACCACAGGCGGTATATAGTCCATCACAGTATTGAAACCGTCGAGCCCCGGTATATGCAGCGGTTGCCAGCCTCCGAGGAACATCGTTGCGGCTACGGCAGCGATTATAAACATATTCATATACTCTGCCAGATAGAAAAAGCCGAAAGTGATACCCGAATACTCGGTATGGTAGCCTGCCGTCAGCTCCGACTCTGCCTCGGGCAAGTCGAACGGACCGCGGTTGGTCTCGGCGTGTCCTGCTATCAGATATATCACAAAGGCGATGAAAGCAGGTATGCCGCCTTTGAAGATGAACCAAGCACCGGCTTGCTGCTCCACTATCTGCGACAGCTGCATCGTACCCGAGAGCATCACTATCGTCATCAGCGACAGCGCACACGAAAGCTCATAGCTTATAAGCTGAGCCCCCGAACGCATAGCTCCTATCATCGTATATTTGCTGTTCGACGACCAGCCGGCAAGCATAATACCCACCACGCCGATAGACGACACCGCCAAGAGATAGAAGACGCCTATGTTGAAGTCTATTGCGTGCAGTCCCTTATCGAACGGGATAGCCCCGAAGGTAAGCAGCGACGCTATAATAACCATAAAACTTGCCAGACGGAAAAGCCTATTGTCTGCCCTATTAAGCGGTATAATCTCTTTGAGCAAAATCTTAACCATATCTGCAATAGGCTGTAATATCCCCCACGGTCCGACCCTGTTGGGACCGAGACGACACTGGAAATAGGCACAAATCTTACGTTCTGCCAATATCAAAATCAATGCCAAAACAGCATACAACGAAAGTATCAATATCCCTATCAATACGAACTCTATCGCCAAAGCCAGCCATTGAGGCATATTCGACATCAGCAAGGTATCTATCCAATCGGCAACTACTTCGAAATGAAACATAATATTCTCTTTATTTTATCTTCTTTTTATTTACCAAATTACATAATAGCGGTTATCTGTCGATACACGGGATAACATAGTCCAACGAGCCTCCGAGCATTATGAGGTCTGCAATCTTATTGCCCGGAGCAATATGTTTGAGCACATTGACCAATACCAGCGACGGACTGCGGAACTTCACCCTGTACGGGAACTTATCACCTCGTGAATTAATATAAACCGAGAAGTCGCCGCGAGCATTCTCTACCCTCTGTATATATTCGCCTTCGGGAAGTTTCACTATAGGTTTAGGTTTGGCACAGAAAGGACCTTCCGGTATATTGTCTACGAGTTGTTCTATTATCTTGAGTGACTCTTCTATCTCGTCGAGACGGATATAATATCTGTCGAAGGTCATACCTCCCTCGCGTAGGACGGCGGTAAACTCGGCTTTGTCGTAAGCAGCATAAGGCTCTATCTTTCGTACGTCGCACTGCCAACCCGAGGCACGTCCTACGGGACCGGTAGCTCCGATAGAGATAGCCTGTTCGCGTGTGAGGTGTCCGACACCTTCCATTCTGCCGCGTGCTATGGGGTTGCCTGTGAAGAGTATATGATGTTCTCGCAGCATCTTACGCATATATACGACAAACTCTTTTATATCCTTCTGAAAATCGGGATGAATATCTTCCATCAGACCGCCTATCATCGAATAGTTTGCCATCAGTCTGCCACCGCAGGTCTTCTCGAATATCTTCATTATCTTCTCTCTGTCGCGCATACCGTATACGAATGCGGTGATAGCACCCATATCCATTGCCATAGCACCCCAGCCGAGCAGGTGAGAGGCTATACGAGTGAGTTCGTCGATGATGGTACGCACGTACTGTGCTCTGGGTGGAACTTCGAGCTGTATACCCTTTTCGATAGCCATACAAACGGCGTGGCGGTTGATAGAGCCCGACAGATAGTCGAGACGGTCGGCAAGGTGTAATATCTGGTGATACATAGATACCTCGCATATCTTCTCTATACCGCGGTGTATATATCCGAAGTTGGGATCGACTTTTTTGATGACTTCGCCGTCGAGCGACACCCTCAGATGCAATACGCCGTGCGTAGCAGGGTGCTGAGGTCCGAAGTTTACGACGAAATCTCCTTTGTCGAATACCGACTTACGCTCTTTGTCGATGTCTTTCAGGTCGAGCACTGGCAGATATTCCAATGAGTCGAGATCTTCGTTTTCGAGCGGGATAGGGTTTATTATAGGGCTGCTGTCGTAGTCTTTACGTAGCGGGTAGCCTCGCCAGTCTTGACGCAGGAAGATACGACGCATATCGGGATTACCCAAGAAGCGTATCCCGAAGAAATCGTGTACCTCTCTCTCGTAGAAGGGTGCCGACAGCCACAGGTCTTCGACAGTGTCAAACGCAGGATTTTCTCTGTCGTCTGTACGCGACTCGAGCAGCACTATTACAGACAGGTCTTCGGAAGGAGAGAGGTTATATATCACGCCCAACGAATCGGTGTAGTCCATACCTATTATGTCGCGTAGAAAGTCGAAACGGACTATATCGTTGTTCCTCAGAGTCTCTGCCGCCTGACGCAGATTTTCTTTGGCGACTACTATCGTATAAACATTGTCTTTGTTCGATATCTCGGCATTAGCCAATTGCGAAAACACTTGTTCTAACTTATTACACATACTTTACGACTTCTATTGGGTTATCTAAATGTTCTACTACCTTAGGTTGTTTCGGGAGCGAGAAAAACTCCTGAACCTTTATCTTGCGGCTGAGCTGTAACATACCGTAAATAATGGCATTAGGACTCGGCGGACAGCCGGGTACATACACATCGACCGGTATAATCTGGTCGATACCCATCACCGTGTGATACGATTTCTTGAAAGGACCGCCCGAGATGGCACAGCCACCGACGGCTATCACATACTTCGGCTCCGACATCTGGTCGTACAGACGTTTGAGCACTGGTGCCATCTTGTGTACGATGGTGCCGAAACAAAAGACTACGTCGGCCTGACGAGGCGAGTTACGCGTAACCTCCCAGCCGAAACGTGCAAAGTCGAATCGTGCCGCTCCGAGGCTCATAAACTCGATACCGCAACACGAAGTGGCAAACGTCAAGGGCCACACCGAATTGCTTCGTCCCCAATTGATAATGTCGTCCAATTTGGCGATAGCAACGTTTACTCCGCCTTCTTTCAACTGCTCGACGTATTGCTCAAGGTACTCATTGTCCTTGAAGTCGGCAGTGGTCATATTTTTTATTTTAATATTTTTTACTTCCATTCCAGTGCCCCCTTTCTCCACGCATAAACTAAACCGAGAACCAAAATAAAGATAAAGAACGATGCCAAAATAAGCCCGTCGATACCTATCGAACTGTAAATGGTTGCCCACGGGAAGAGCAGAACGGCTTCCACGTCGAATACCAAAAAGAGTATGGCTATAAGATAGTAACCCACTCTGAACTGTACCCACGCAGGACCTCGTGTCTCTATACCGCACTCGTAAGGCTCACCTTTGAGGGCATTGTACGACTTGGGCGACAGCCATATAGCCAATGCCATAGCCGCCACAACCATAAAAACAGCCGTAACCAATACTACTAAAAATAACGCTGAGTTAGTCATAAATAGATTTATTTATTGTATATACATTTATAGCAATTAAATTTGTTGTTGCGTAATGATATAATATTCAGAATACTATATAAAACACTCCTGTCCGCAGACAAGGCTGCAAAGGTAGTGAAAATTTATGAATTAAGAAATAAGAATTTGTTGCACACACTATTTTTCATATCATCTGCTATCGGATAAATACCTATAACACACCCTATTACCTATATATCAACGACCTATAAACCATATTCAACGTAGAGACAACAAAAAACTACTTATCTATGTAGAAATTATAATCGAACTTATCGAAGTATATGTTACCGCCACGCCATTCAACCTCGCCTCGTTGGAAATCGACAGTCTCGCTTCTGGGGAATATCTTCTCGGGCCGTAATACTCCCGATATACCTCTATTGACCACAATCCGAAACGCATCGATACCCATGAAATAAAAATATCGCACATCGTCGTCGGAGCTATAACGCTGTATACCAAACGATACATCTACAGGCATCCAACCATAGCCATCGAGAAAGATTTCGCACCAATCGTGAATATTTTCGTAGCCCGGATGCAACATAAATCCGCTCAACCACCTCGCAGGAATGCCGTTGTATCGGCATAGTGTCATAAAAAGCAATGTAGACTGCCCGCAATCGCCGTGTTTATAGCGTATTACATAGCTCGGAATATTGTCGATAGTAGAATATTCTCGCGCGGCTGCCCATACGATATTATCAGATATCCAGCAAAATATCTTGCGTGCTATTGTCTGCTTATCGTGTTCGCTACCGACTATGTGAGACGAAAGTCGTTTTATATCGTCGGTAAAAACGATATGAGGCGCCTCCTCGGTCAAATCGGCAGCTGTAAAAGACTCATCCACAGCAGAGTGTCTATCGTTGCGATGAAAGCTACGAGTCTCTACCTCGAAGTATGTATCGAATATCGTCGGCATACCGGCAGTAGCTCGTTTTTCGATATATAGCGACGAATGAGTCGATATATTCATACTCTGAGCCGACTTAGAATATTGATACTTACACTCTACAGGTCGCGGCAACCAACAGCGAATAATCTCGCCGTCGGGTACAGCGTCAGAAGCAACAGTAAGCGAAAAGTGGAAACGGAAGTCTCTTCGGTCTGTTTCGTTCACTATCTGAGGCAGATACTCTGCCAGAAATTTCGTTCTCGCCGCCTTGTCGTCGCCATATTTATCAATATAGTATTCCCTCGCTTCTCTATTGATACGAAAGAGGTTACGAGCAGCCCTACGAAAATAGCGTCTACTGCCGTCGATATCGAGATTTTCCAATTCCTGCCGCTGAGTCCATTCGGCTATCTGACTATCGGTAGCCTCAGGCATTATCTGCCTTATCTGCTTCACAGTAAGGCTGTAATCGTTACAGAAATCGAGCAGAATACGCCGCCGTTTCTCTTCGTCCGATAGTGGCTGTATCATATGTCAATAGCAATTGATAATATTACAATCTCTTCTGCAACAATATTATATCGTAAAAAACACCATCGTACACCACCCAATCTTTGAGGGTAACGCCACCAGCAAAACCTGCCTTTTCAAATACTCTGAGCGACGGCGTATTGTCCGACGCTACGAGACAATAAAGTTGGTGCAGTCCTAAAAAACTTTTTGTATATCTGCATATCAGACCGATAGCCTCCGTGGCATATCCTCTGCATCTATACGACGGATGTATGAATATGCCTACCTCCGATCTACGGTTGTTGTAGTCGAAATCAAATAGATCGATAGTACCAATTGTAGCACCTGTCTTATCGATGGCAATCATAAAACGGAGCTGTCCACGTTCGAATACCGATTGGTCGCACGACTCTATATAACGACGTATGGCATAGCGAGAATATGGTTCTTTACGAGCCGAATATATCCACATATCGACATCGTTTTCTATCTGATATAGAAAATCCAAATCTTCGGGTTCTACGGCTCGGAGCACTATATTTTCGTTGCCTATCATATATCAAAAATAATTCGATAAAAACCTATGGTACAAACAAATAAAAGGGCTGCCTTCTTACGAATCGGAGACAGCCTTTTTATCACATTTTTTATCGTCTGTCGTGCTGACCGCGTGTCTTGTCGCGGTTGTCGGAGCGACGCTCTCTTTTGCCTCTGTGTCTGTCGTCGGACTTGGGACGCGGAGCTGGCTCTACCCAGCCCTCGGGGGCTTCTTTGAGTACTCTCGACGAGAGGCGATATTTGCCCGACTTATCGATTTCGATAAGCTTCACGTCGAATGTATCGCCCTCTTTGAGACCCGTCTCTTCGATAGTGGCATATTTATTATAATCTATCTCCGATATATGCAGAAGACCCTCTTTGCCGGGCATAAACTCTACAAACACACCGTAAGGCATTACCGACTTCACGGTCGAGGAGTAGACTTTGCCTGCTTCTGGCATAGCAGTGATACGTCGAACCTTTTCCAGAGCGGCTTCGATAGAGTCGCGGTTGGCAGCAGCAATTTCTACGATACCCACTTCGCCCTCTTCTTCGATAGAGATGGTAGCTCCCGTCTCGGCTTGTATGCCTTGTATTATCTTGCCTTGAGGTCCTATTACCGCACCTATAAACTCTTTGGGTATGGTGATGACTTCTATCCTCGGTACGTGTGGTTTGAGGTCGGCACGCGGTTCGGCAATAGTTTCCGTGATTTTGCCCAAGATGTGCATACGTCCTTCGTGAGCCTGACGCAGAGCGTTCTCGAGTATCTCGTACGACAAGCCGTCGACCTTTATATCCATCTGTGTGGCGGTGATACCGTCGCGTGTACCCGTTACTTTGAAGTCCATATCGCCCAGATGGTCTTCGTCGCCGAGTATATCGGACAGTACGGCATAGTTCTTACCCTTGTTTTCGGATATCAGCCCCATAGCTATCCCCGATACGGGTTTCGATATAGGTACGCCTGCGTCCATTAGAGCAAGTGTGCCAGCACATACGGTAGCCATCGACGACGAACCGTTGCTCTCGAGTATATCGGATACGACACGGATACAATATTTGTAGTTTTCGGGTATGACGGGTTTCAGTGCACGCAGGGCAAGGTTGCCGTGTCCTACCTCGCGGCGTCCTACTCCACGCGAAGGACGAGCCTCGCCCGTAGAGAAGGGCGGGAAGTTGTAATGCAGCAAGAAACGGTCTGTGCCCGTAATCAGAGCTTCGTCTATTATCTTCTCGTCGAGCTTGGTGCCGAGCGTTACGGTCGACAGACTCTGTGTCTCGCCTCGTGTGAAGATAGCCGAGCCGTGTGTTGCAGGCAGATAGTCGACCTCCGACCATATCGGACGTATCTCGTTGGTTTTGCGTCCGTCGAGGCGTTTGCCCTCGTCGAGTATGGCACGACGCATAGCGTCTTTTTCTACATCGTGGTAATACCTTTTTATCAATGCTTTGCGTTCGTCTGTTGCCTCCTCTTCGGGTATGGCGGCAATATATTCTTCGACGATAGCCTCGAAAGCGGCAGTACGACAGTGTTTGTCGGCATTGCCCGATACGGCTATGTCATAAGCTTTTTGGTATGTCTTTTCGCGAACGTCTCGGCGTAGGTCTTCATCGTTGTCTTCGTGGCAATATTGACGTTTTTCGGTCTTACCTGCCGCCTCCATCATATCGAGCTGTACTTGGCATTGTGGCTTGATTGCTTCGTGTGCTGCCTTGATAGCATTGAGAAGAACATCTTCAGAAACCTCTTTCATCTCGCCTTCGACCATCATTATATTGTCCAACGTAGCTGCCACGATGAGCTCAAGGTCTGCATTTTTAAGCTGTTCCATAGTAGGATTGATGACAAACTCGCCGTCGATACGTGCCACACGTACCTCCGATATAGGCCCGCCAAACGGGATATCCGACACTGCCAGAGCAGCCGAGGCAGCAAGTCCCGCCAGGGCATCGGGAGCATCTACTCCGTCGGCAGAGTATAGCGTAACATTTACAAACGTCTCTGCGTGATAATCGTCGGGGAACAAGGGGCGTAGAGCTCTGTCCACAAGACGAGAGATGAGGATTTCGTAGTCCGACGGGCGTCCTTCGCGGCGAAGGAATCCACCGGGGAAACGACCGCAGGCGGAGAATTTCTCTTTGTAATCTACCGACAACGGCATAAAGTCTGTTCCGGGGTTTGCTTCCTGAGCCGAGCAGACTGTGGCTAACAACATTGTTTTTCCCAGAGTTACCATCACGGCACCGTCGGCTTGTTTTGCCAATTTGCCCGTCTCGATGATAATTTCTCTTCCGTCCGGAAGCGGGACGGTCTTTCTAATCACATTCATAAATTAGTGAATTATTTATATTATACTTCTTTAAAATCGGCACAAAGGTACTACTTTTTTTTCGTTCGACGACGAGAAATATTATCGGGCAGCAAAATACCTTTCCGAAGATAAAAAAACGGTTGCTCGAATATTTTTTAGCCGTTTTCGATATCGTTTACGCCATAAACTTGATTGTAGAGCGTCTTTTTCACCTCGACAAACTGCTCGGAGAAGTCCGAAAATGCTTTACTCATAATACACAAAGGCACAGATTGTTTATTTTTGTCGTAAGGCGGCTGTATATACTCCTCGTCGTGTAAGACAAAGCCGAGACGTCGGTAGAAATTTATTCGGCGGCGGGTGATTGCATCGGTAGGGTGCTCTACTTCCAATATTATTGGCTTGTTTGCACGTTGTACGAAGTCGCTCAGAGCCCGAGAGCCTATGCCTTGCCCGCGAGAAATGCGGTCGACGGCAAAATGCTCTATGTAGACGAAGCGGTCGAAATCCCAATAGATAATAAACCCGATGGCAGTGTCGGAGTCTGTCAGAATCTCGATCCTGATAGGTTGCTCGCTACCAAACAGCTCTATAAGCTGCTCGTATCCACGTCGCTCGTCGTCGGGGAACGATTGCTCGTAAATATGCCATATCAGCTCTAAAATATTGGTCATAGGCTGAGGCAATCTATTACTTTATCGTATGTTACGGCAGGGTCGATATGGTCGATATAGAGTAAGTTTTGGGGGATAGAATGGCAGTGGCGGGCTATATCGAGTTTGTCGGGGTCTGCCTCGGTCGCCTCTATCGTCAGATTGCGTTTTACCAGTGCTGCCATAAGTGGTAAAACACCCTGCCCGCAGTTTTTTATCAGTATCTTACCTGTGCCGGGAAGTGTAGATATTACGGACGAATAGTTGCCATACCGTTGCAGCTCTTTTTTGGCTATTCTTGCAATACGGCTACCTTTGTAGATATAATTTTTCATCACCTTATCGGCAAAATACTGCGGAGTCTCTACCTTGTCGGCAAGTATGTCGTATTTTTCGCGTAAGAGCGAGCAGAAATATTTTGCTACAGCCCGCGTATCGAGGTCGTTTGCATCTGAATCACGCTGCAATAGCGTCGTTTCGAGGTCGGCAATACTTATACGCTGCTCTATGACTACATCGACTTGCCCTCTGCGAAGCACAAACTCTTTTTTCGGCAATATATACCCTACGCCGTGTAGTACGATGGGGACGATATCGAGCCGTAAGATTTTAGCCAGATAGAAAGCCCCCTGTCGGAAACGTCCGATAGAGCAATCCTCAGACCGAGAGCCTTCGGGGAAGACCAAAACAGAGTATCCCTTATCTACAAGCATCCGTATTTTGCCCATATTCTCTTCGATGCCGTTTTCGACGGGAACGAAATCGGCGTATCGTATTATGATGCCATAGAAAGGATTGTGCCACGTCCAGCTATTGGTCAGTGCGATGATTTTGGGCGAGAGCATCAGTATATAAAGCAAGTCAAGGTGGCTCTGATGGTTTGCGATAATCACGGAAGGCTTGTCGAATGTGGTTCCGTACGGGTTGTTTACGGTATGTTTTACCTGCGGCATCATATAGGCGAAGATACGTAGCCCTCGGCAGAGTATTTTGTGAAAAAGTTCTTTGTTTCTATCGCTTTTGCCGCCTATGGTGAGTATGAAAAATCCCGTGATGCTCATTATTACAGCCGCAACGACAAATACTGCAAAGCTAAAAACCGTCTTAGCCATATTCCACAGTGTTATAGGCATTATACGCGGACGATTGTTGGCTCCGTACACGAGCCATTTATATAGGAGCGGCGGCAAAATGTACGCACAGACCACTACGGTAATCATACCCACAATCGTAAGTTCGGCGAGCGAACGCATAGCCGGATGTTTTGCAAAGATAAGTATCCCGACGGCGACGAAAAGTATTGTTGCCGATAGTACTATCGATACCTTGAATTTATCGAGCATCTTGCGGCGGTAGGTATATTCGTGTATGAGTCCTTCGGTGATAAAGATGGTGTAGTCGTCGCCCTGTCCGAAAATAAATGTGGCAAGGATGATGTTTACGATGTTGAATTGTATGTCGAATATGTTCATCAACCCGAGAATCCATATCCAGCCCACAGCCAAAGGCACGAAGGTGATGAGTGCTATCTCTACGCGTCCGAAAGAAAACAGCAGAAACACAAACACGACGAACCCGCATATATAGAGTACCTTGTTGAAGTCGTCGGAGAGCGACAGTACCATTCGTTTCATAAAGGAGCTATTGTCGAAAACGTATATATTGTCCGTATCAAACAACTTTGCCACAGCCTGCTCGTCGTCTCTGCCGTAGATGGTGGAGAATATCATCGTGCTTTGGTCGTCGATATTGATATAATTTTCGGCTAAACTCTGCAGAGCGTCGTAGAAATAGGCGAAAGGTCGGGCGGTATATTCTCGGTTTATGATGTCGATAAAACCGTCGAAGGCATCGGGAGCAAATCCTTGCAGGCTACTCGCTTTTTGCAGTTTGTCGACGAATGTTTGGCGTCGCGTAGCCCAGAAATCGTTCCAGAGAGCGATTTTTTTTACCTGTTCATCTTGTGTGGGGAAGAAGTTGCCTATTCCGGATATCTTTTTTATGGCGGTATCTTGCTTGTTTGCTCTTCGAGTAAGTTCGGGCAAAACGTATTTGTGGTAATACGCCAATGCCTCGTCGGGATTCTTACCCTCTGCCACTATATAGACCGTATTTCCGTCGGCTTTGTTGTCGTCCGCCAGCTTGTCCATCGTCTGTCGCTGTTCGGCGGTCATATAATTGATATTGTGCATATCGACATCGAACTTTGTCCCGAAGCTAAACACAAATAAAACTATCGTTGCCAGCACGAATGCTATTACAAGCACCTTGTTGTTTTCGGGCGAAAAGCCCGTAATAGCACGCATCAAGAGCCTTCTGCCTCCGGTGGTCGTCTCCGACGACGAAATCTCTTTTCCCCTCTTTTTTTCCGACAATATATGAGGTAAAAATACGAGTACGAATATCATTGTACCTACGAGCAAAAGAGCCGAAAATAGCCCCAAGTCGTGCATCGCCTCCGACGATATGAAAAGCAAACTCAGAAAGGCTCCGACTGTGGTGATATTACCTATCAAAAGCGGATTTATAAGATCTCTCAGAGTCTCTTCCTTTGCTTTTATGTGTTTGAAATGGGCTAAGAAATGTAGCGGATAGTTTACGGCAATGCCCAGAATAATAGAGGCTATCCCGATAGCTATTATCGAAACGGTATTTTTGAAAAGCACTATTATCCCAAGCGAAAATAGTACCCCAAAACCTATAGAGACTACGATAAGCACGATAGGTCTTATGCTGCGGAAAAAATATAGTAATAGCGATAGTATTAATATCCCCGACACACCTATGGCAAAAATGCTATCGGCTTTTATACGTTCGGCGTTGGTGATAGATATCAGTGCAGCTCCGAAAGGTGTTACTTTCACTTCTTTGTCAAACTGTGCCTCTGTCTGCTCTACGGCTTTGTATATATCTGCTGCAAGTAGTTTGTTTTCAGATGTCTCCGACGACGGATAAACCGAAGTGATTGTCACCATACACTCTCCTTTTTGGTTGAAAACAAAGCCGTCGAAGGTCTCGTAATTATCGTTTGGACGAAACACTTCGAGTTCTTTCAACGCCCTGCCCGACAACATCAATGGGTCGTTTTGTATGATATTACGCATAAAAGCACCCATTGGCGACAATAGCATTTCGCGGTCTTTGGCGAGCTTTTCTGCTATATTTGCCTCATTCATAAGCAGACTGTCGATATGCCGATAGTCGTCTTCGGCAAGATATAGAGGCAGATTTTGTATAATAAAGTTTGTGGTATTCGATATTTGTTCGTTGTCTATTTCCGATACCAGTGCTTTTATTCGTCGCCCGCCATCGTACGATTCTACCGTCTGCGCGAAAAATGTTGCGGCTTCCGTAAGCGTTGTTTCGTCCACATCGGCCGATGTAGGCGAAAAAGTGATAATGATTTTGTTTGCCCCGCCTATACGTTGATACGCTTCGGATATTCGGCGGTTTGTGTCGTTCGACGGTAAAAAAGATGAGATATCTTCGACAAAATCTATACGAGACGCCAAAAATGCCAATCCTACGGCTATTAGCACCAATACGAACCATAAAACATACTTTTGCCGCTCGAAAAATCTATAGATTGTCAGTATCAGTCTATTCATAGTAGTAAATTAATGTGGTTGCAAATGGCGAAAGTCTTCTAAACATCCCAACCGTCGTCTTCGTCGACAAAATAGAGCTGCTGCTCCCCGAAGAATGCTTCTAGGTTGCGACGTTCTCTCTTGGTCGGGCGTCCAAATCCCCTCGCTCGCTGGTTCTGACGGTCGATACGTATAGCTTCTATCAGTTCGAGCTGGTCTGGCGAAGTGATGTTCTGCAAAAATTGCTCCACGAGTTTGGCTCCTATACGGGTCGGTGGTATATCGAGCACTCTGAAAGTGTACACTACGGGAGGACGCTTTATCTGTATAGTGTCGCCGATTACCACTGCCCTCGACGCTTTGACAGGGGTGTTTTCTACCATCACCCTTCCTTTGCCACAGGCTTCCGACGCCTTGGCTCGGGTCTTGAAAAGCCTGACAAACCATAGATATTTGTCGATACGTGTCATATTTCGTTTATTTATTGTTGAATCTGTTCATAGCCACGCTCAGCCCTTCGAGGCAAAACGACCTGATACAGTCGACTGCAACCTCTATCCTTTCCGTAACGGTCTTTTGCTCTTCGGCAGAGAATCTGCCTAAAACATACGGTATCTGTGCTCCCTGCGGGAAGTCGTTGCCGATACCGAAGCGCAGGCGGGCATAGTTCTGTGTCGTTATCAGTTGTTCGATGTTTTTCAGTCCGTTGTGTCCTGCGTCGGAGCCTTTGCCACGCAGCCTGATAGTGCCGAGCGGCAAAGCAAGGTCGTCTACTACCACGAGCAGGTTCGCCACACCGATATTCTCCTTTTGCAACCAATAACGAACGGCTTTGCCGCTCTCGTTCATATAAGTGAAGGGTTTGAGCAGTATCACTTGGCGATTTTTAATTTTTCCTTCGGCAATAGCTCCATAGCGTTTATTGACGTCGAAGCTTACGTTGAGTATCTCGGCAAGTCGGTCGAGCGTATCGAAACCGATATTGTGCCGTGTATGAGCGTATTCGTCGCCTATATTACCAAGTCCTACTATCAAATATTTCATCTACAGAGCTTTATATAATTAATGAATATTGACCTGCGTGGCTCCGAAGCCATATTGTTGGAACGAGGCATCTTGAAAACTCGCATTCTTGTACTGTTTCCTTAGCAGCTCCGTAATCTCTTTTCGCAAAACGCCTTCGCCTTTGCCGTGTATGAAGACGATTTTTTGCCCTTTTTTGTTGATATTTTCTTTCATAACAGAGTGGAATTTATCGAGTTGTATCCGCAACATATCGGCATTGTCGAGGTTGGCAAAATTGTCGATAAGTTCGTGGATATGTAGGTCTACCTCAATGATTTGGCTCTTACGTGGCGGAGCAAACTGCCGCTTGGTCGGCTGCGGACGTTTATCGTGCATAGCCTCTTGCAACTGCTTGTCGTCTATGAGATATTTTATCGGCGGATAGTCGTTTTCGATAAGATTTACAAGCATTGCCTTTGCTTCGAAAAAATCGTTCTCCTCGAAGTGATGTAGTTTATAAAAATCCACAGGATTGATACGTACGGCAACGTCCAATGCGGGTTTGGCGTCGAATTTTGTCGTTTGTTTGTATGCAAATCCTTGAAAACGAACAAACTCATAGTCGTTTACCTCATCTTTACGCACATCTGTTATGAAGAGTTTCGTCTGCGGCTCGATAGTATCCGCCGTATGCACCGACACTGTGGCATTACCCGTAAGTATCTGAAAATCGATATAGTAGTTACTTTCGTTAATAACGAACATCTCCATATCGGTGTTTTGCAGACTCTTGATATTCACAGGGACAAAAGCCAACGAGACGTTTATAGCCTCACCTTCGGGTGTCTCTTCGGCTATATCGAACTTATACTGAGGCTTTTCGACCGTTTGTGCTGTTGTCGTCGTGTCGGGTTTGCCTTTACTCTCGGAGACAAAGTTCAACTCGTTGGTATCGGCAACTACCACCACATCGTTAGCCAAAACGGGAGTCTCGAAACCATCTTCTTCGAGAACGGTTACCACTCCCTTTTCACCTATTCGGGTAATAACGCCACCTCCTACTGCATTGAGGTAGCGCACTTTATCGCCTATTTTCATTTTACCTTACGACCGATTTTATTTTTCGGGGAAAACAAAACTTACGGTTTGTTTCACGTCGGGGTGAAGGCTCTGAGACACAGGACACTCTCTCACACAGGCGTTGAGTATCTTACGTTCTTTCTCCGAATAGTCGTTGTGCGGAAAAGTTATTTCTATGACTATCTCTGCTACCCTACGTGGCGAAGTGTTCATTATCTTCGTAGTTTTGGCGGTAGCTCCGTCGATGGAGAAGCCGTGTGTGCGGGCTGCGATACCCATAATGGTAAACATACAGCTACTCAGAGACGTTGCCAGCAAATCCGACGGCGAAAAACTCTTACCTTCACCCTGATTGTCGACAGGAGCGTCGGTTATCAACTTCACACCCGACATCACGTGAGTAATTTCGGTACGTAAATTTCCTTTATATATGGTTGTTGTTGTCATAAGTATATAATAGTCTTTTGGTTAAAATATCGGCAAACCCTTTACACATTTTACTGTACAGAGCTTGCCGATAAGATTTGAATTAAATTAGTTTATACCGACCGTATTACATTTTCTTTGTCAAAATGTATTTGTCTGCTAATTCGCCTTCGGCTTTTTTACCTTCTGCATCGAGTACAGCAATAGTGTTGTCTGTAAGCTCATATTGACGTACGGTACCGTCTTTGTCGGTCAGAGAGAATCTGCCACCTTCGCCGCGAACGATTTCGCCTTCACTTACAAATTGCTTTTCTTTCTTAGCCATATAAGTTTCAGTCAGTTTAAACTTACCGTCTTCGCTGATAACAAGTTCGGTCTTGATACCCGAACAGTCGGCGCAAGGCAATGTGCCTTCGAACGTACCGCTGATAGGAGCCGGAGCCGGTTCTGCCACAACGACAGTATCGGTTGTAGCTTCCTGATTTTCGGCATTTTGCTTGTTACCGCAAGATACCAAACCCATTGCAAACATTGTGGCTGCTGCTGCCATTACAAAAAATGATTTTTTCATTGATTATTACTGTTTTAATTGATAAATTATTATTGATTAAAGTGCAAAGTTATAAAAAATAGATCAAACAATCGACAAGCAAATTTACCATATTTTTTTTTCATAAAAACCAACAATATATACCACTGATAATCACACATATAATTCCAAACAACTATCTTATAATTAGACAAACTCAAAACAATTTACTACCTTTGCTCCATTATTTTTTAAAAACAAGCCAATATGAAGAAAATACTCTTTTTCACTGCACTGATATTCATATCTGTTACCGTCGAGGCACAAAAGAACAACTCCAAAAAGTCGGAACAAAAGTATTACGATATTTTTCGCTGCTCGGATATATACAATTCCGTATGGCGAGAACTCGATATAAACTACGTAGACACATTAAACCACGAGAAACTTAACGATATAGCTATCAATAGTATGCTCCAAAGTCTCGACCCCTACACCGTCTATATTCCCGAACAGCAAGAAGAAGACCTAAAAGCTATGACCACAGGTATATACGGTGGAATAGGTGCTGTAGTACAAAAACATAACGACTATGTAGTAATATCGGAACCACGTTATGGACTTACTGCCTACAAAAACGGCATCTTAGCCGGCGACGAAATCGTTTCTATCGATAATGAAAATATGAAAGGGAAGACCGTATCGTACGTAAGCAACAAACTGAAAGGCATTCCCGGCTCCGAAATAAAACTAAAACTGCGTAGACATGGCGAAAACAAACCGATAGAGAAGACTTTCCGCAGAGAGGCAATACACATCAATTCCATTGATTATTATGGAGTTGTGGCAGATAGTATTGGTTATATTGCTCTTACCGACTTTACCGACCAATCGTACAACGATTTCAAAGTAGCTCTTACTGCTCTCAAGGATAAGAATATCAAAAGATTGGTAATCGACCTGCGAAATAATGGAGGCGGACTCGTAAGCGAAGCCGTAAACATAGCCTCGATGTTTCTGCCTAAAGGAACTAACATAGTGTCTATGAGAGATAAAAGTGCTAAAAACGAAAGAAAATACAAAACTCCGTTCGTGCCTATTATGCCCGATATTCCATTGGCAATCATAGTAAACGAAAATTCGGCTTCAGCTTCGGAAATACTTGCCGGAGCTTTTCAAGACCTCGACAGAGCCGTAATCGTAGGGGCAAGGAGCTTCGGGAAAGGACTTGTGCAGGCTATCAGACAGTTACCTTATGGCGGATATCTAAAAGTAACTACCGCAAAATATTATTTACCATCAGGCAGATGCATACAATCTATTGATTACAACGGCTCTACAAGTGAACGTCCAAAAAATATTCCCGATAGCCTTACAAATAAGTTTAAAACTGTCGGCGGACGTACAGTAAGAGACAAAAGCGGTATAACTCCCGATGTATCAGTCGAAAGCGAAAAGGGCAACTACATATCTTATTATCTGTTTACCGACAATATTATATTCGACTTTGCTACACAATATTACTATTCGCATCCCAAAATCGAGAATCCGAGCACATTTAATATCACTGACGACGAATACAATAGCTTTATCTCTTTTGTAAAAAGCAAAAACTTCACATACAAACTCGAAAGCGAAAAAATGCTATCGCAACTACGTAAACTTGTAGAGACAGAAGGCTATCTTACACAGACAGATACGCTACTCAAACAACTATCTCCAATGCTCAAAGCCGATGTCGAACGCGACCTTCGCGATTTTCGTAAAGACATACAGAAGTTGCTCGAATCCGAGATAGTGAAGCGTTACTATTATCAGAGAGGTTATTACGAGTTTTTCCTCCGCTACGACGATTGGTTGGCAAAAGCTATCGAATCGATCAAGTAATTGATTTACTTCACATTCAATATTGCTACCGTATCTACGGCAACTATTCCGGCTGTCTCCGTACGGAGTCGGCTCATAGACAGCGATATAGCCCTGTAGCCGTTTTTTAATGCAAACTCTACCTCTTGTTTGGAAAAATCACCCTCTGGACCTATCATTACCACCGTGTTTTTGTGTGGTTTACATACATTTACGAACAAATCTTTCGGAGTATCGTAGCAGTGAGCGATAAAACACTCTTGCCCACCACTATTTGCCACAAATTTGTCGAAATCCGTCATCTGACCTATCTGTGGCACTCGTGCTTTAAGTGACTGTTTGGCAGCCGATAAGGCTATTTTCTCGATTCGTTCGTGTTTTATAGTCTTACGCTCCGAAAATCGACACAATATAGGAGTAATCGTATCTATCCCGATCTCCACAGCTTTTTCTACAAACCACTCGAAGCGGTCTATATTCTTAGTAGGAGCTATCGCTACATGCAGGCTATACGGATGATTACCAAAGTCTTGTGTCTCAGATATTATTTCCACTTGTGCGCGTCGGGTATCGGGTATCGTCAGCCGTACCTCGTAAAGCGTTCCCCGTCCGTCGATTATGTTTATTATCTCTCCACGCCCCATACGCAGCACTTTTACACAATGATACGATTCGTCTTCGGGTAATATATTGGTAGCCAATATGTCGGGAGCATAAAAAAGCTGCATCGGTCTAATCTTATTATTTATAACGAGATAATATTTTTTTCTGCAAAGGTAGTATTTTCTATAGTTACGATATATTTTTTTTGTAACTTTGCCTCCACTAAATTAAATTCAGTATGAACAGTTGGTTTGAATGTAGAGTTAATTATGATAAGGCAGGAGACGAAGGCTTGGCTACTCGTGTTACGGAGTCGTATCTGGTCGATGCCGTCAATTTTACCGAAGCCGAAAAACGCATCACTCAGGAGATAGAGCCCTTTGTTACGGGCGACTTTATGGTAGCAAGCATTAGAAAAGTGACTATCAGAGAGTTATTCGACTCTCAGGAAGAGTCCGACGATTTTTGGTGGAAGGCTAAAGTGATGCTTACCGTTATCGACGAAGAAAAGGACGTAGAGAAGCTTATTGCGACGGTAGTATACGTAAAAGCAGCCAATATCAATCGAGCTATCAGCCACATCGACGACCAAATGCAATCATCTGTATATCAATATCGTGTGATAAATATAACGGAGACACCCATAATGGATGTTTATTATTACGAGGCTAATACCGAAAAGGCATAGCCGATAAATTTATGTATCGCATAAAATTTGTTTTCATACGATTTTTTACTATTTTTGCCATTCGATATTCCGAAAAAATACATATATAATTATTTAAATCAAATCATAGAATAAATTACGAGGTTTTTAGTTATGAAAAAATTGTTTTTAAATTTAGGATTTATCCTGCTGGGGGTGGTCGTATCGTTGTGTGCTTATTCTCAAAACGATACAGTCGAAAATTCGAACAATAGTTCTATATTCAATCCGTCCGATATCACTCCTCCTCAATATGTTGGTGGCGAAGAGGCTATGTTTGCCTTCTTAGATTCGGTATTGGTAGTGCCCCAGAGTGCTATCGACAATAATGTCAGCGGTCGTGTTATAGTGCATTTTTTCGTCGATAAAGAAGGTAATATCAAAGGTCCGAGCGTACAACAAGGGCTTACTCCCGAATGCAACGATGCCGCTATAGAGGCTGTAAAAAAGATGCCTTTGTGGATACCGGCACAACAGAACGGTAAAAGTGTAAACGGTTTTGCTTCTGTGCCCATATCGTTCAAAACCAAGCAACTCAAGTACGACTACAAACCTTCGTCCGAAGAACTCACGTACGAACAATACGTACTGACAGACAAAAAATGGAAACTTATACAGCTGGAATCTAAGGACATACCTGAAAATGTACCTCATCAGCCATACTTTATTATCACTGTAGACAAAAAGAAAAGAAGAGTATTGGAAGGTAATGCTTCTTGTGCCGATTTTGCAGCTCGATACAATTGGAATATGAAAAATTGGAAGCTAACCTTCTCTAAAATAGAGGTAAGCAAAAAGAAATGTAAAGGCAAAAAAGTAAAAGTAATCGATGGAGATGTTCTCAGCGCATTTAAGAACACAAAAGAATATCGCATCACAAAAGAGGGATATCTGCAGATAGGTAGAGAAGAAAAGAACCGCTTTGTCCCGTTGGCTACTTTCGAGTCCGAACCTTTAAAAAAGAAAAAATAACTATCTGTATAGCAGCGACATATATTCTCCTATTCGACTTTGTTCCTATAGGAGATTTTTTATTAAAACGCTATCAGTGTTAAATATTCGTAAATTTGAAATTTTAATGAGAGAAAAGAGTTCGTTTTAAGTTAAAATGACTACTTTTGCAACCGATATATTATTTAAAAGCATACTTAAATCAGTAAATTAGTACTTATATAACACATTATTAATCGTATAATAATCAAAAATTTATGAGTCAAAGTATCGATATAAGAGAATTGAACGAACGCATAGAACGCCACAGTGCCTTTGTGGATACCGTTGTAATGGGTATGAATCGCAACATTGTAGGACAGAAACACCTCATTGATTCTCTGTTGATAGGTCTGCTCTCCGACGGGCATATCTTGCTGGAGGGGGTCCCCGGATTGGCAAAAACATTAGCTATCAAGACATTGGCACAGTTGCTCGATGCCGATTTCAAACGCATACAGTTTACGCCCGATTTGTTGCCTGCCGATGTGGTCGGAACACTCATTTATAACCAAAAGAATGAGGAGTTTACCGTGAAGAGAGGTCCCGTTTTCTCCAACTTTATCCTTGCCGACGAAATCAACCGTGCTCCGGCAAAAGTGCAGAGTGCTTTGCTCGAAGCAATGCAGGAGAAACAAGTTTCTATCGGCGACGATACGTTCAAGCTGCCTTCGCCGTTCTTGGTGATGGCAACCCAGAACCCGATAGAGCAGGAGGGTACATACCCACTACCTGAGGCTCAGGTAGATAGATTTATGTTGAAGGTGATAGTAAATTACCCGAAGAAAGAAGAAGAACAACAGATAATACGTCAAAACCTCGAATGGGAGCGTGAAGCTATAAAACCCGTAATATCCACGAGCGAAATAATAGAGGCTCGCAAGTTGGTAAAAAGCGTTTATATGGACGAAAAAATAGAACGATATATCGTTGATATTGTTTTCGCTACGCGTTTCCCCGAAGAGTTTGGACTCAAGAAGCTGAAAGGTATGATTTCGTACGGAGCCTCGCCCCGTGCCTCTATAAATATGGCTTTGGCTGCCAAAGCTTATGCGTTTATCAAACGTCGCGGCTATGTAATCCCAGAAGATATCAGAGCGGTGGCTCACGATGTATTACGCCACAGAATAGGGCTTTCGTACGAAGCAGAAGCCAATTCGATGACATCGGAGGAGATTATCAACGATATTCTGAATGCCATAGAAGTGCCTTAATTGTCGGGTGCTATCGCGGTATATTAAAAACTTTTAGCTTGTCGGCAATATGGAATCCAACGAGTTGATTAAAAAGGTACGCCGTATAGAGATAAAGACTCGACGAATATCGAACAATATCTTTGCGGGCGAGTATCATACGGCTTTCAAGGGGAGAGGTATGTCGTTTTCGGAAGTGCGTGAATATCAGTACGGCGACGAAGTACGCTTTATCGACTGGAACGTTACTGCCAGATACAGACGCCCATACATAAAGGTTTACGAAGAAGAGCGTGAACTTACCGTTATGCTTTTGGTCGATGTGTCGAAGAGTAATCTATTCGGCTCAGGCGAGCAGCTCAAGCGCGATATTATCAACGAGATAGCTGCTACTTTGGCGTTTTCGACGATACAGAACAACGACAAGGTCGGTGTAATATTCTTTTCGGACAAGATAGAGAAGTTTATCCCGCCGCAGAAAGGGCGTAAGCACGTGCTGTATATCATCAGAGAGCTGATAGACTTTAAACCCGCAAGCAATGGTACCGACATAGAGGTGGTACTCAAATACTTGACCAATGTCATCAAAAAACGTTGTACTGCGTTTGTACTCTCCGATTTCATCGCCCCTAACAATTACAACGATGCTGCCGTCATAGCCAACCGCAAACACGAGATAATAAGGCTCAGAGTCTATGACCAACGCGACCGCGAGATACCTGATGTGGGGCTGATAAAACTCAAAGACCCCGAGACCGAAAAACGAATGTGGGTCAATACGTCATCGAAAAAGGTACGTATGCTCTATAAAAATCATTGGGATGAGACATCGCTCGTTTCGCAGCAAATAATGATAAAAGCCGGTATCGAATCGGTAGACATTGAAGTTAAGCAGGATTACGTAAAAATACTTCTGGGATTGTTTCGTAAAAAAACGACTCTCAAATAATAGAAACAAACTATAATCTTTTGATTATGAAAAGCAAAGGATATATTACTCTTATCATACTCTCGCTAATATCTATTAGAGTATCTGCACAAAGCTTTCAGGTAGACGCTCAAATCGATTCTACAATCATTTATATAGGACAGCAGTGCAATATCACTTTCAGCATATCGCAAAAACCTGATTTAAAAGTAATTACTCCCGTATTTAAAGATACTATTACCAAAGGTATAGAGATAATTGGCAGTTCTATAGATACTATTGTTAGTAAAGACGGCTATATAACTGTCAGACAGAACTATCTGATAACCTCATTCGATTCGGCACTTTACTATATACCCGAGTTCCCGTTCGTAGCTAACGGCGATACGATATATAGTTATTCGCTATCGCTCAAGGTATTGACTGTACCGATAGACACTACATCGCAAGAAATAGCCATAGCCGACATCAAACCAATCGTAGACGCTCCGATAGATTGGCGTTCTGTGATAGTAAAAATATTAATCGGGGTACTTACGATAGCTATCTTGCTGATTATATACATATTAGTAAAACGGCACATAAAAAAGAAAAAGTTACTAGCTCAGACAATAGAGAAACGTCCTGAAGTAGTGAAAACCTGCGATGAGATAGCTTTGGAGAAATTGGAAATAATTCGTCGCGAGAAAATCTGGCAAGCAGGCAAGCTAAAAGAGTATTATACAGACGTTACCGATGTTCTTCGTGAGTACATCGAGGCTCGTTTCGGGGTTGTTACCTTCGAACGCACTTCGTCGGAGATTGTAGATAGTTTGTCGTTCATACAAAAGACTTATCCTAACGCACTTAACCTCCTATCGCGAATATTCGATACTTCTGATATGGTGAAATTTGCGAAGTTAGTACCCGACTTTAATATGCATACAGATACGCTAAAAAATGCGGTGGAATTTGTCGATATCACTAAAGAAAGCAAAACCACTTCCGAACAGCTAAACACCACAATATAAATCATTTAATTGATAGTTCACAAATAATATGACATATTTAAACCCACAATACTTCTGGCTGCTACTACTCTTGATACCTATAGCTATCTGGCTGATATTGAGAGCTAATAGAAATGATGCAAGTCTGCAGGTATCGTCGACAAAATCGTTCGATAATATACCGAAGACTCGTAAAATATGGCTGTATTATTTCCCTTTCACGTTGATAATCGTGGTGTTGCTGATAATAGTTTTGGCTCGTCCGCAGACCTCAGACAGCTATAGCAACTCCACCACTGAGGGTATCAACATAGTGATTGCTATGGACATATCCGGTTCAATGTTGGCACGCGACTTATCGCCCAACCGATTGGAGGCGGCAAAAGACGTCGGCATAGAGTTTATACTCTCTCGCCCTAACGACAACTTCGGACTTGTGGTCTTTGCCGGCGAGAGTTTCACGCAATGCCCCATCACAAGCAATCATGCCGCATTGGTCAATTTATTTAAACAAGTCGATTTCGGTATTATCGAAGACGGTACCGCAATAGGATTAGGACTGGCTACAGCTATAAATCGCATCAAAAATGCACCAGGCAAATCGAAGGTAATCATCTTACTTACAGACGGTACCAACAACACGGGCGACATTGCTCCCATCTCGGCAGCCGAGATAGCACAAAGTTTCGGTATCAGAGTCTATACGATAGGTGTCGGTACGAGAGGAATGGCACAAGTACCGGTACTCGACCCGTTCGGGAACATACACTATACTGAGGCAGAAGTAGTTATCGACGAAAACACACTCCAAAAAATAGCTAATACTACTGGTGGTAAATATTTTAGAGCTACCAACACCAACTCTCTGAAGCAGATATATTCCGAAATAGATAAGATGGAAAAAACCAAGCTCAAAACAGAGAATTATAGCCGTCGGTACGAGCAATATACGCCTTTTTTACTTATAGCATTCGTTATATTGTTGTTAGATATTTTCATCAATATATTTGTACTTAGAAGATTACCTTAAAGTTATCAGAAAAAAAATGTTCATCTTTGCAGCACCAAAATTTCTCTATTTATTGATAATCATCCCAATACTCATTGGGTTATATATTTTCGTGCAGATACGCCAACATAAGCGTTTCAAATTGTTTGGTAATATGGCAACACTCGAAACACTTATGCCAAACGTATCGAAATATCGCCCGCATGTAAAGTTTGGCTTGTTGATGATAGTACTGATATTGATGATTTTAGCATTGGCTCGCCCACAAATGCTAAAAAAACAAGAGAAGGTACGCCGACATGGTATCGAAGCTATGCTTGTACTCGATATATCAAACTCAATGCTTACAGAAGACATTGCCCCCAATCGCCTCGAATATTCGAAAATGTTGCTCTCACAGCTAATAGACAGACTTACAAACGATAAGACCGGACTTATAGTCTTTGCCGGCGATGCATTCATACAGATGCCAATAACGTCTGACAATGTTAGTGCGAAAATGTTTCTGAAAACAATAAAACCGGAACTCATACAGAGACAAGGAACTGCCATCGGTTCGGCGATAGACCTTGCAGTTCAGTCGTTTGATAAGACAAAACAACAAGACAGGGCAATATTTCTCATTACCGACGCCGAAAATCACGAAGACAACGCCGTAGAAGCAGCAAAGATGGCAGCCGATAAAAATATCTCAGTCAATGTGGTAGGTGTGGGCAATCCTAATGGCAGTCCTATACCGATAGCAGGGACAATGGACTATATGAAAGACAAAGACGGCAATGTAATAGTATCGAAACTCAACGAAGATCTCGGACGACAAATAGCTTCTGCGGGTAATGGTATATATGTGAGAGCCAACAACTCAAGTACTGTAATAAGAACTCTCGAAAAAGAGATAGACAAGATGCAAAAAGGAGAGTTTTATTCCGTATCCGACGACTACGACGATAAGTTTTATATCCCTGTCTGGTTGGCATTGTTTTTATTATTAATAGAGTATTTTATGCTACGTCGTAAAAATAAGAGACTTAGCCGTATCAACATTTTTGAAAAAAGATAAATGAATATGAGATATAAAATATTGATTATTTTATCGTTATGTAGCATATATATATATGCTCAAAAAGAGAGCAAAAGCGTAAAAGAAGGTAATAAACTATATGAGGCTCAGAAGTTTACCGAAGCCCAAAAGAAATACGAAGAGGGTATATCTCGAAATACCGATAGCTATTCGGCTAATTTCAATCTCGGAAACGCACTGTATCGTCAGAAAAAATTCAACGAAGCATACGATAAATATGTAAAAGCCTCATCTGTAACAAAAAACAAAAAGCAGATAGCTGCCGCTTTTCATAATCTCGGAAATGCTCTGATGGAAGAAAAGCAATATGAAAAAAGTATCGAGGCCTATAAACAGTCGCTCAAATCGAATCCCAAAGACGACGAAACACGTTATAATCTGGCTGTAGCACAATATATGCTGCGACAACAGCAGCAACAGCAACAGCAGCAGCAACAAAATAAAGACGATAAACAAAAAGAGAACGACCAACAGCAGAAAAACAATGATAATCAGCAACAAAAACAGAATGAAAAACAAAAAATGGACAGAGATCAGGCAGAACAGATACTGCAAGCGATCGAACAAGACGAGCGAGATGTACAAGAAAAACGAAAAATAAAAATGGGACAAAAAGCAAAAGTTGAGAAAGAGTGGTAACTTTAACTCACAAAAATCCATCAATTTTTTAAACCGAAATCTGAGAATATGAAACGTTTAATCTTCTGTACAATAGTAATATTTGTAACCATATCGGCAGAGGCTCAGAAAATAGAATTCAAAGCCTCCGCTCCGCAAACTGTAGTGGCGGGGCAGCCCTTCCAACTGCAATACTCTATAAATGACAACAATATATCTAAATTTAGTATTGCACAAATCGATGGATTCGATATACTGAATGGACCTACTTCGTTCGTATCGAGCAACTATTCGTTTATCAACGGGAAATCGACACAATCGGTATCGACCACGTACACTTACGTATTATCGGCCAAGAAAGAAGGGAACTACTCGATAGCTCCGGCTTCTGCAATGGTAAACGGCAAACAACACAAATCAAATGCACTAAATATCAAGGTACTACCTACCGACTCCAAACAGCAGGCTACACAGCAAAATTCCAAACGAAACTCAGGGCAGTCGGCACACAATATAGGAGCCGAAGATTTGTTTATACGACCGATACTATCGAAAGCCACAGTAAGAGAGCAAGAAATGGTATTGCTTACATACAAAATATACTATAAAGTCGACCTCGTAAATATTGTAGATATAAAGATGCCCGATTTCGAAGGGCTTATGACTCACGATATAGAAGTGAAGAAACCTCAAGATATCGAGAACTATAACGGTCAGAATTACTACACATCGATTCTAAAACAGATGCTTGTATCTCCTCAAAGAGCGGGCAAAATCACTATCGGCAATATGACCGGTACTGCTATCGTAAGGACTCGACAAGTAGTACGCGACCCGAATTCGTTCTTCGGTGCTTATAGCACGTATCAGGACGTAAAAAAACAACTTTCGTCGGGAATAGCCACATTGAACGTTACACCACTACCCCAACCCAAACCCGACGATTTCGGCGGTGCGGTCGGTAACCTGTCTATGACATCGTCTATCAGCTCCGAAAACGTAGAGGCAAATAGCTCTATAGTACTGAAAATAAATATAAAAGGAACAGGAAACCTGAAGCTTATCAAGACGCCTAAAATAGATTTTCCTACCGACTTCGAACAATACGACCCCAAGGTAGATAATAAATTCAACGTATCGACATCAGGTTTCTCGGGTAGTAAAACCATCGAATATGTCGTAATACCTCGTCATAGCGGACGATACGATATTCCGTCGACGAAACTGGTATACTTCGATCTATCGACAAACAAATACAAAACATTATCGACAGAGAGCTACACCGTAAATGTATCGAAAGGCAAAGCTACCGCCGACTCATCTGCAACTACCACAATAGCTTACAACAACAAAGAGCAAGAACAGGTAAAACATATAGCCTCTGATATTCAGTACATAAAAACGGGAAATCTACACATAAAGCCCTATTTAAATGTCTTTGTAGGGACAGCAATATTTTGGATATGTCTGCTAATACCTCTGATAATTGCCATCATGTTGGGAATTATATTCAATAAAAAAGCCAAAGAAAACGCTAATATAGCACTTGTTAAAAATAAGAAAGCCAATAAGATAGCGAAAAAACGTCTAAAAGTAGCCGAAAAATATCTCCGTACAGACGACAAAGAGATGTTCTACGACGAAATGTTATCGGCAATATGGCTCTATCTGTCCGATAAACTGAATATTCCGCTGTCGCAACTAAATAAAGATAATACACGCGACGGACTACTTGCCAAAAGTGTTGCGCAAGAGATAGTCGATGAAGCACTTGCACTGCTTACCGATTGTGAATTTGAGCGTTATGCTTACGGAGGCGATATTCGCACGGCGATGGACAATATATACAATAGAGCCGTAGAGACTATCGGTAAGATAGAAAACAGTATAAGAAAGTAATCAACAAACAATAAACCAATACTATAAATATGAGAAAAGGTATCGTATCGATAATAGTGTTTTTAATTTTTGCTCTTTGGGCATCGGCAGAAAATACTCCCGAACAGAGAGCAGCGAAAGCCTATGCCGACAAAAACTATCAGGAGGCTGCTATGATATACGATTCGCTGATAAATAAAGGGCAGTCGGCCGATTTATATTACAACTATGCCAATACTCAATTTAGGCTCAACAACATAGGAAAAGCCATTCTTTTCTACGAAAGAGCACTCGTACTATCTCCTTACGACAGCGATATACGTCGAAGCCTCGAATATGCAAACACCATGATAACAGACAAAATAGACGGATTTCATACATTTTTTATCGTAGAATGGTTACAAGAAATAGCTAAGATATTCAATTCCAATCAATGGGCATATATCTGTATCGGTTTATTCGTTTTAGGGCTTATACTTGTACTTATGTTTTTGTTTTCTACCACGATGAATATCCGTAAGATAGCATTCTATCTAGGTATTGTAGTGATATTAGCCTCTTTCATATCTCTATTTTTCTCGTTCCACCAGAAGAAGTATCTGATACACAACCCCTACGCTATCGTAATGGATGGTTCGGTATCTGTGAAAGCATCGCCTTCTATGGCAGGAAAAGAGTTATTCATCTTGCACGAAGGCACTAAAGTAGAGATTATAGCCGATATAGACAATTGGAAAAAGATAGAGATAGCCGATAAACGCACGGGCTGGTTGCCGGCAAAGACAATAGAACAACTCTGATGGTGAAGTATCTGCCGACTTATAACTATCTCAAATAAACCGCCTTATAAGGAAATAAGGTTCGAGCTTGGCTCCAAAACCACGATAGAAACGGGCAATCCCCTCTATCCTCGAACCTTCGAAATCCAATGTAGTATCCGTATCTTGATAGTCTACTATTATTTGATTGACAATAAGAAACATAGCGGAATGCTGCTTACCATATTCATTGGAGATAGGGCAAAGGTATATCATACGTTTACCAGACCCTAACAAAGCCAAGGCAGCAATCGGAACTTCATCGATATAGGCAAAATAGAATATCATATGCTCCCGAGCGTATGCCTCTCTAATTATTTCTGTAAAAACATCATTATCAGGCACTTCATAGGGTTTTGGGGTAGATAGATAAAACTCAATAAACTTATCGGTAATATCGCTATTCTCTACACTTGCACTATCGTACCTCTCTACGATTACACCGCTTTTATGAGCTTTATTAATATTGCGTAATGTATTGGTATCGAATCGGGAAAATATTTCGTCGTATTTTCTGCCCAAATAGAGTGTATAGTTAGGTTGCTCTATACCATTACGTTGTGGGCGGTGATAACCATTGATATGCAAACGATATGGGCGTAAAGGTATTTTTCTTATAAATTCGTCTATAATACTGTCATTATGGACTTTACTCGTATCGAATAGACCGAGCTGCTGAGTAAACGGAGGTTGATAAAAATAAGGAATACCGTATTTTGTCTTTGTAGGTAATGGCATCACTGCCATATAGTCGTCGCCGACAAGCCCCGACCATTGCGGAGATACGATATCGAGGTACCAACTTTGGGCATACACCAACAGACTGTCGGACTGCTCGATACAACTATCCCACTTCTCTATATCTATCTGATAACGACGAAGATAGGCTATATTCATTGCAAGATAGAGTGATGCATAATAGCAGGAGACTACAAAAAAGTCATTTCTGTAGCTTCTTCTCTAAATCATATACAGTATGCACTATATCAGGCAGTTTCCTAATAAGTACAGACGAACGTCTGAACGTATCGATGGGCAATACGGGCGAACCTGCCCAAACCTTACCTCCTTCGTTGATATTACCCGATACACCTGTCTGTGCACCTAAAATAGTACCGTCGGCAATGGATATATGGCCAGTTATTCCAACCTGTCCGCCGAAGATACATCTGCGACCGACCTTGGTAGAACCGGCTATACCCGTCTGAGCGGCAATAGCAGTATACTCGCCAACATCGACATTATGAGCCACTTGCACAAGATTATCGATTTTTACTCCATCAGATATATGGGTAGCTCCCATTGTTGCGCGGTCGATAGTCGTATTGGCTCCTATTTCCACATCGTCGCCTAAAACGACATTTCCTATCTGAGGAATCTTGTGATAATGCCCCTCTTCGTCGGGGGCAAAGCCAAAACCATCGGCTCCTATCACAGCTCCCGAATGAATAATATTATTTTTCCCTACCACACAATCGCTATAAATAGACACATTGGAGTAGATAATAGAACCATCGCCAACAGACACATTATCACCTATTTGAGTATTAGGATGGATTGTTACATTATTGCCTATCTTACAATTTTCGCCTATAGATACAAAAGCCCCCACAAAGATATCTTTACCTATCGATGCTGATTGGGCAATATCTGCCTTTACGGAAATACCCGTTTTCCGAGGTTTTAGATTATTTACCAAAGTAAATAACTGAGCAATAGACTGATAAGCATCGTCAACTTTTATGAGAGTAGCAGATATAGCACGCTCCGGCTCAAAAGTCTTATTTACGATAACAATATCTGCGTGAGTTTCATATATATAATGCGTATATTTCGGATTAGCGAGAAACGTAAGCGTTCCGCTACGTCCTTCTTCTATCTTAGAAAAATCACTAACCTTAATATCTTTATTACCAACTACTTCTCCCTTCAAAAACTCGGCTATCTGCTGTGCTGAAAACTCCATCCTCAATCTATATATTTATTTCTTTATTTCTGAGCCACCAATAAATCAAGAGTCTTAGAACTCTTCTTTAATATTGTAATAATTTCGTTCATTTGAATTACGTGCTACTATCTCTCCAAGGAATCCTACGAGAAACATCTGAGTGCCAAGTATCATCATTGTCAGTGCGATATAAAACCATGGCGAAGAGGTAACTAGCGGAGCCGGTGTACCGTAGTGCAAATGATGTAATTTGATTGCGCCAACGATAAGAGCAGCCACAAATCCTACCAAAAACATAATGGTACCGCCAAAACCAAAAAAATGCATAGGTTTTTTGCCGAATTTATTGAGAAACCATAGCGAAAACAGGTCCAAGTAGCCATTTACGAAACGTTCGAGTCCAAACTTCGAGTGTCCGAACTCTCGTTTACGATGCTCTACTATCTTTTCTCCGATATTCGAAAAACCGGCATTCTTTGCCAGATACGGTATATAACGATGCATTTCACCGTATACTTCTATATTTTTCACTACATCGTTGCGATAAGCCTTAAGTCCGCAATTCATATCGTGTAGCTTTATTCCGGTTACTTTACGGGCAAAAGCGTTGTATATCTTCGATGGGATGTTTTTGGTAATAGCGTTATCATAACGCTTTTTCTTCCAACCCGATACCAAATCGTAACCATCTACCACTATCATCCTATAAAGCTCAGGAATCTCATCAGGCGAATCTTGCAGGTCGGCATCGAGTGTAATCACAACATCTCCTTTTGCCTTACCAAACCCACAAAATAGAGCAGGCGACTTACCGTAATTTTTACGAAATCGTATACCCGAAACATTATCGTAATGTTGTTTGAATGACTCTATTACACTCCAAGAAGTATCGTCGGAACCATCATCGACAAAAATGACTTCGTAAGAAAAATTATTTTCATTCATCACTCGCCTAATCCACTCAAAGAGCTTTGGAAGGCTATCCGCTTCGTTGTATAGAGGAATAATTACCGAAATTTGCATCTACTTATAAAGCTGTTTTCCAATATTATAAAAAAGTATTAGGTATATCGTTACAAGTGGCAAAGTTAATATTTTTATACCGATTTATTATGAAATAGATATCATATATTTGCCATTTTCATAGCAGTAAATGCACCTTCTATACCTTTATTGCCGTGTTTGCCGCCGGCTCTGTCGAGAGCCTGTTGGGTATCGTCGGTAGTAAGTATCGAGAATATCACAGGCGACATACCATTGGCATTGAGAGTTGACAGACCGGTAGCGACACCCTGACAGATATAATCGAAATGAGGTGTCTCCCCTCTTACCACACAGCCTAAGGCAATAATGGCAGCATAATGGTCTTCGTCTTGCAATAAACGTGATGCATATATGAGTTCGAAAGCACCGGGAACGTGCTTGAGGGTTATATTCTCTTCACGGACACCATTTTCTATAAGAGTGTCTATGGCACCTCGTAGTAAGATATGGGTAATCTCTGTATTCCAATCGGCAACGACAATAGCATAATGCTGATTTGCAAGACGTTCTTTAGACGGAAGATCCGATGAATCGTATTCAGATAGATTTCTGTGTATCGTAGACATATATACTCGTTATTTTAGATTTCTATATGACGACAAAAATACAAAAAATATATTAGATTAGTGGCAAAAAACATCTTTCCCCTCTCTCAAAGATATATTATACTGATAATTATAAAAAATAAAACCACTGATAGACTTCAAAAATACATAGTATTAATCTACCAATGGATTACAATATTTTATTAGCTGTTTTCTACTTACTCTTTTTCTACCTGCATGAAACCGAGTTCGAGAGATGTATTTTTACCGAATATTTTCACGGCTACTTTCATACGACGCTTTTCGTTGCTTACCTCAGTTATGGTGCCCGAGAAGCCATTGAAAGGACCGGTAATCACTTTCACTGTTTCTCCCACAATATACGGAACCAGAAGCTCTTCGGGATTCTCTTCGAGTGAGTCTACGGTTCCAAGCAGACGAGTAACCTCCTGAGTACGTAGAGGTATCGGTTGGTAGTTGCCCGGCGATTCGTTGACACCCAAGAAACCCAATACATTAGGCACGTTGCGTAGCCAACCCGAAATCTCACGAGTAAGAGCCGCTTCTATAAGCACATATCCGGGTAAAAACGTACGCTCTTTTATCACTTTCTTACCGTTACGAACGACATACACTCTTTCGGTAGGTATCACAACCTGAGAGACATATCGAGACAAATCGCCGCCCTTTTCGAGCTCAATATCGATATACTCTTTCACTTGCTTCTCTTTGCCGCTCATTGCACGCAAAACATACCACTTCTGATTCGATTCGGTCATCTATATCTACTTTAACTATTTTAGACTGAGTATACAAACCTCATTATTGTCTCAAAACTCAAATCCATCACCCACACTACAAGAGCAATAATGACGGAAGCTACAAGCACTACTATCGAACTGCTGGTCAGCTCCTGACGTGTAGGCCACGAAGTCTTATGTACAAGTTCGTTGTAACAATCTTTTAAATAATTTATAAACTTCATATAAACCTATTCTTTTGAAATTTAGCACGGAAGGTAAGGCTCGAACTCACGACTTTCGGTTTTGGAGACCGACGTTCTACCAACTGAACTACTTCCGTATTTTTTAAAAAGAGTTACGACAATGCTCCCTTACGGCAGATACCGTAACTCTTAATATTGTTATCCCCGATTATTAGTCGAGAAGCTTGGTTATCTGTCCCGAACCTACGGTACGTCCGCCTTCGCGGATAGCGAAACGAAGACCTTCGGAGCAAGCAACAGGATATATCAATTTTACTTCTATTTCCAAGTTGTCGCCGGGCATTACCATTTCTGTACCTTCGGGCAGAGTGATTTCACCTGTAACGTCCAAAGTACGGATATAGAACTGAGGACGATACTTGTTGTGGAACGGAGTATGACGACCACCTTCTTCTTTTTTCAGGATATACACAGATGCCTTGAACGAAGTGTGAGGTGTAACCTTACCCGGGTGTGTGATAACCATACCACGTTTGATTTCGTCTTTGTCGATACCACGGAGCAACAGACCTACGTTGTCGCCTGCTTCACCTTGGTCGAGTAGCTTGCGGAACATTTCCACACCTGTAACAACAGATTTCTTACCTTCTGCACCCAAACCGATGATTTGGACTTCTTCACCTACTTTGATAACACCTGTTTCGATACGACCGGTAGCCACTGTACCACGACCTGTGATAGAGAATACATCTTCGACGGGCATCAAGAAAGGTTTATCCACAGCACGCGGAGGTAATTCTATCCACGAGTCTACGGCATCCATAAGCTCCATTACTTTTTCTTCCCATTCGGGTACGCCGTTCAATGCTCCGAGAGCCGAACCGCGGATGATAGGAGTGTTGTCGCCGTCGAATTCGTAGAACGAAAGCAATTCACGCATTTCCATCTCTACCAAGTCGAGCATTTCGGGGTCGTCTACCATATCGCATTTGTTCATAAATACAACAAGGCGAGGTACGTTTACCTGACGAGCCAACAAGATGTGTTCGCGAGTCTGAGGCATAGGACCGTCTGTGGCGGCTACTACGATGATAGCTCCGTCCATCTGAGCGGCACCTGTTACCATATTCTTAACGTAGTCGGCGTGTCCCGGGCAGTCTACGTGTGCGTAGTGACGGTTAGCTGTCTGATACTCAACGTGCGAGGTATTGATAGTTATACCACGTTCTTTTTCTTCGGGAGCGTTGTCGATAGAATCGAACGAACGGAGCTCGGAAAGTCCTTTTTTTGCCAATACCGTAGTGATAGCGGCAGTCAATGTAGTCTTACCGTGGTCAACGTGTCCGATTGTTCCCACGTTTACGTGCGGTTTCGACCTGTCAAATTTTTCTTTAGCCATAGCTTAATTTGTTGTTTTATTATAATTATAATTATGATTTATTTTTTATTATCAATCAATAATCTGATAATTAGAGCTGTTGACGAGGATTGAACTCGTGACCTCTTCCTTACCAAGGAAGTGCTCTACCACTGAGCTACAACAGCATTAAATACTTAACTTTCGGTTATATTTAGATATGAACCAACCTAATCCTATTCTAAACTGCAAAAGTAGTGTTTTTTTTTGATTCAACAAAATTTTATTTTTATTCTCCTCCAACGACACTATTTTATCTCCTCACAATCAACCATATATCAAAAGCAAAAATTATTATGTAAAAAAACAAGTACGCTTACAGCTCATTTTCTTTGAGTCTTTCGGCGTTTTCGGCAATAGTAAGCTGATCGATACACTCTTGTATATCTCCGCCCATAAAAGAAGGTAAATTATATATAGTATAATTAATTCTATGGTCGGTAATACGTCCTTGCGGGTAGTTGTAGGTACGTATTTTGGCACTTCTATCGCCAGTGGAAACCATTGTTTTACGCTTTGAGGCGATGCTATCGATATATTTTTGGTATTCCATATTGTATATTCTGGTGCGAAGTTCTACAAGTGCTTTGGCTTTATTCTTGAGCTGCGACTTTTCGTCTTGGCACTGTACGGTGATACCTGTGGGGATGTGTACGAGCCTAATAGCTGAATAAGTGGTATTTACCGACTGTCCGCCGTGTCCTGAGGCACAGAAGATATCTGTCCTTATATCGCTCTCTTTGAGTTCGATATCGAATTCTTCGGCTTCGGGCAATACGGCTACCGTTGCTGCAGAGGTGTGTACCCTACCCTGACTCTCGGTAGCAGGCACACGTTGTACTCGATGAACTCCGCTTTCGTATTTTAGCACTCCATAAACATTTGTACCTGAAACTTTAAATATTATCTCTTTGTAACCGCCCATAGTACCTTCGGTGAACGATGTAACCTCAGTCTTCCAGCCTTTGCTCTCGCAAAATTTGGTGTACATTTTAAATAAATCGCCCGCAAAAATAGCCGCCTCGTCGCCACCGGTACCGCCACGAATCTCGACAATAGCATTCTTACCGTCTTGCGGGTCGGCAGGGACGAGCAAAAGCTTTATCTCATCTTCGAGCGGCTCCAACTTTTTCGATATCGAATCGACCTCTTGCCGTGCAAGTTCGCGAAGCTCTTCGTCGCGTTCGGTAGCAAGTATCGTATTAGCTTCCTGTAAGTTATGTAGCATCGACGAATACTCGTTGCGTTTGGCGATTATCTTTTCGAGGTCTGAATACTCTTTATTGAGTTTGATAAAACGTTTTGTATCTGCTATTACCGATGGGTCGGTGATTAGAGTCGATATCTCCTCGAATTTCGAAGACAACCCGTCGAGTTTTTCTAACAATTTGTTTTCCACTAAGTAATATTGATATTTGTCCGATTTTTTTCGAACTGCAAAATTATCACTTTTTCCGATACAATTATCGGAAATTTAGTACCTTTGCCATCGTTTTTATAATGTATATCACTATACAATATGTTGCCACATACTTTGTTTATAATCATTTTCATCGTTTTTACTGCCGATTTCATATTCGAGCGCCTTATGTCGTGGCTCAATATAAAGGCATCGCGGTCTCCGCTCCCACCCGAAGTGAGCGATATATACGACAACGAGAAATATATGAGACAGCAGCAGTATTTTCGCACAAACTCACGATTTGGTATCGTTTCGGCAATATTTTCTTTTTCAGTAATGGCTTTTATGCTACTCTTCGACGGTTTCGCATATATCGATACTGTCGTTAACGGCTTTAAATTGCCCGATGTACTGGTATCGATACTATTTTTCGGAGTATTGTATGTAGCTAACGACCTGATTACATTACCATTCGACGTTTACGATACGTTTGTTATAGAACAGCGGTTTGGGTTCAACAAGACCACTCCCCTCACTTTCATATTAGACCGCATAAAAGGCTATCTAATAACGGTTTTTATAGGATTTGGGCTACTATGGGTAATCATAACGATATACAACGCCACCCCACAATACTTTTGGATATTGGCTTGGGGTGTAGTATCTGTAATACAGCTATTTATAAGCGTATTTTATTCGAACCTAATAGTACCGCTATTCAACAAACAGACACCTTTGGCAAGCGGCGAATTGAGAGACAAGATAGAAGACTTCGCACAAAAGGTAGATTTTCCTATAAAAAATATCTACACCATCGACGGTTCGCGGCGATCGACTAAGGCAAATGCCTATTTCTCAGGTATGTTTGGCAAAAAACGCATTGTACTATACGACACTCTGATAGAGACACTTACCACAGACGAGATAGTAGCAGTGTTAGCACACGAAATAGGACATTACAAACACAAACACACTCTTAAAAGCGTGATAATCACACTTTCTTCGAACTTACTACTATTTTGGCTATTAGGAATAATCTTAGACAACGATACATTTGCAGAGGCTATCGGCGTACACACCGGAGCGTCGTTTCATATCAACATACTTGTATTTGCCATACTCTACACTCCTATATCGTTGATTTTAGACATCTTGTCTAACGTCCTTTCTCGCAGATTCGAGTATCAGGCAGATGACTTTGCAAAGAAAAACGGATTAGCAGCTCAACTTATATCGGCACTCAAAAAACTATCTGCCAACTCTTTGAGCAATCTTACGCCTCATAATTTGGTAGTATTTGTCGGATATTCACACCCTACGCTATACCGCAGAATATTGAACCTCACAACAAGACAAAAAATTAAATAAAAGAACACACAAACATATAAGTGAAATAATCATGAAAAGTTTTTTTAAATATCTATTTGCCACCATATTAGGCCTTTTTATCTTCTCGATAATATGGGTAGTAATATTTTTCAGCATCATCGGAGCTGCAATGTCGGGGTCGAAAGAGGTAAAAATATCGGATAATTCGGTGTTTGAACTGAAACTCGAAGGAATACTCGTAGAACGCCATAAAAACGACGTAATCAGTTCGTTTGCCTCAGAGATAAACTCTTCGGTATCGGAAATAGCCCTCGACGATATTATGGCAAGTATCGACAAGGCAACCGACAACGACAATATAAAAGGTATTTATCTCCATATCGGCGACTTTTCTGCATCCGTGGCGTCTCTGCAAGAGATTTACAAAGGATTGGAAAAGTTCAAAAAAACGGGTCGATTCATAGTAGCCTATGCCGACTCGTATGGCAACGGCACATACTATCTTTCGTCGATAGCCGACAAAGTATATATGAACCCTTCGGGAACTCTTGCTCTTACGGGGATAAATATTTCTACCGTGTTTTTCAAAGACTTATTGTCGAAAATAGGTGTAGAGATGCAGATTTTTAAGGTCGGCACTTTCAAATCGGCAGTAGAACCTTTCACTCAAACAAGTATGAGCGAAGCTAATCGACTGCAACTTACAACATTTATCAACTCGATATGGACAGAGATAACTAAGACTATTGCACGCAACAGAGGTATTTCCGATACGGAAGTAAATCTGTATGCCGATTCGGGGCTATTTCTCGACGACGCACAAACAGCTGTACAACACAAACTTATAGATTCGTTAGTATATAGCAGTGATATGAAAGAGATAATAGAAAGACTTGTCGACAAAGACTATAATACCCTGACAATAAACGACATGAAGTTCGTAGCTCGAAATAAAGAATACTCTAAAAATCGTATTGCGATAGTATACGCCGTGGGCGAAATCGACGGAAGCAATAAAAATGACGGTATCGACTCCGAAGATATTTCCGAAGACCTGCTCGATATAGCTGACAACGACAAAATTAAGGCTGTAGTACTTCGTATAAACTCACCTGGAGGCAGTGCCTATGGTTCGGAACAGATATGGAAGGCGGTAAGTGTCGTTAAATCGAAGAAACCCATAGTAGTATCTATGGGCGACTATGCTGCTTCGGGTGGTTACTATATCGCCTGCAATACCGACAAAATATTCGCTCAACCAACGACGCTTACGGGCTCTATCGGTATATTCGGAATATTTCCGAATATAGGCGGGCTTACAGATAAGCTCGGTATAAAATTCGACAACGTAAAGACCAACAAATACAGCGACTTCGGAGCCACTTATCGCCCGATGAATACGGAAGAACGGGCTATTCTGCAGCGATATATCAACAACGGATACGAACTTTTCACCAAACGCTGTGCCGAAGGACGTAATATGAATATCGATTCGCTCAAAGCGATAGCCGAAGGAAGAATATATTCAGGCACAGATGCTATGCAACTCGGACTAGTCGACGAAATGGGCGGGCTCGAAGAAGCTATTGCCTTCGCTGCTAAAAAAGCCAATATCAGCGACTATACTATCAAGTATTATCCATCGGTAAAAAGTTGGATTGAGCAGTTTTCGGATATCTTTTCTACATCGGTCGAGGAACGCATCGTAAAATCGCAACTTGGCGAAAACTATCGACTGTTTCGTACAATACAAAGAGCACAAACTACGACAGGTATCAAAGCAATAATGCCTTATAGTATCACTGTGAAATAAGACAGAAATCAATACTTACGGTCGAATATCTCCGAATATATGAATGCTCGCTGCCAATCGGTCGGTGTATCGAGCGATACGTCGATATGCCTGCTGACGTCGGTATTGGGAGTATCTGTTTTGTGCGTGTGAATACTCTTCGACACAGCCAAACCGTCGTGCATATCGGATATAGAGATACCCGATAAGAAAATTGGAGCCGTGCTATCGGTATTCTTATCGCCTTCATACCGACGGTTGGAATATCGGTCGAGACTACCTGCCGCCTCTTGTTTGTAGTCGTCGATAGATGATTCATCGTATCGGTCGCCGCCAAATGTCTGAGTGGTATTGTTTTCGTCGTCGGTATCGAATATATCTTTCCATGGTTCCAATGGTTTAGGTCTCGGCGACGATAAAGGTTTGGATTGCTGTCCTTTCTTTTTACTTTTCTGATATATACTTACTATAGCCGAAAGTATGGCTATAATCATAAAAATATACCCTTTGAAATCTTCCATATCGATATTTTATTAATTACTCTGTGTTTACAATTATTTTCCGACTCTCTGTTACGAGAAATACTCGTATTATTATGCTATTTGCGCTTTTACGAAAAACACGTACTCTGCCGTATAGTACTTTGTCGAACGATCCGTTGCGTTTTATCAAAGTACCCCTGCCTGTAACCGTATCGGATGGTACGAGCGAAAACTCCCTAATACTGCTTCCAACACTATATTCTCCTACTACAATAGACTTGGCTATCAATGGAGTAGCCATCTCTATTTGCAACAAATCTCCGACATTATTGCCATATTTCACTCTGAATATACGGCAGCCGACATTGTATAAATCGCCCAAATCGTCGATTCCCGATGTGCGACGGTCGAACACAACGGTATCGGCAGCGGTATTGCTTCTATCGAAAAGCGGTATCTTACCGCTATACGACAGTTCGATAACTTCATCTTTATCGCCTCGGAATACTCCTTCGACCACATATTGCGACATACGTTTGGATATATTGAATACACCCTCTTTTATCAATATTACACTATTGCTGCCAACGGATAAATAGCCAAGATAAGACCCCATAGCATATCGGCGGTCGTTGTGTTCTTGTATGTATCCCGACAAATAGGTATACGACTTGGGCGTATTGCTTTGTCGGAAAGTACCGAGCGCTATACTATCGGTACTCTTGGGAGCAAAGAGATGCATATTGATATAAGTACCGGCTCCCGTAATATCGCCGTTAGGTTCGATCCGACATCCGTCGGACAGGAAGCGTACGACAACGGTGTTGCAGCTATTGTCGTACGAATCGCCATAGAAATAGGCGAGTGCCTTAGACGAATCGAACGCAATATTTATCGGCAGTACTGCGACCTCGATAGAGGCTCGAAGTTTGCCGCAACGTGCAGTAACAATACAGCTACCTGTGTATACTGCCGTTATATGCCCTATTTTATCGACAACTGCTACCGAATTGTCAGACGACTTCCAAGTGATTTTATCATAGTCTGTCTCCGAAAACGGCTCCATGAATAGCTCGGCAGTATACTGCTCATCGACAGATAGTTGAACCTTATCTTTTTTGAAATATATGTTCTTTATCTTGTTTTGCTCGCACGAGTGCAGACAGACAACAATACACATTACACATATTGCAGCAACAATATTACCACAAATATTTTTCGAGTACCTATTCGTAAAACCGTTATATCTCATATCAATACCTTGTTTGGGGCAATATTAATCGTTTTTTCGTACGGCACGAAATATTTCATTTGTCGATTTTGAGACTAATATATTTGTTGTAAGTTGCAAAGACATCATTTACAAATCGCGATGTGTGCTGAGCACGGAAATATCCGAGTTTTACGACCTTGTCGTTGTAATACTTCGGTTTCGATTTTAGCAACAGATATTTTTCGATATTGCTCCACTTCTGCGGGTTGCTGCCATACTTACGAGCAAGTCTTATAGCATCCCATATATGCCCTTGCCCTGCGTTGTATGCTGCTACGACAGTTTTTTTTCGTTCGACGCTGTCGGTGATGAAATCAAACATTTTGTCGAGCGACGATATCAACTTCGTGGCGGTGGCGATATTGGCAGACGGCTCCAGAAAAGTAGAGTCGTTGAGTCCGTATTTTATACCCGTCCGACGCATAAGCTGCATTATGCCTATAGCACCGTTTGCAGAGACAGTATTCGGATTGAAACGACTCTCGTTGAATGCCATAGCAGCCAGAAATCGCCAATCCCAACCCAACGCGTCGGCATTGAGGCGGAATATCGAGTCGTAGGGCGATATATAGCCTTCAGATACTACGAGGTCGAAATAGTTGCTTCTGCTCAGATATTTATTGCTGGTATACTTCAAATATTTCGAATTCGATATATCGGCATACCAAGCATTGATAGCACTATCGAGCTTTGGAGCGTCGCGCCTCACAATCCATCCCTTAGGTAAAGGAATGGATATCAGCATACCTATATCGATATTATTGAAATATTTCTTACCGAGTTCGGCTACATCTTTGTCGGCTACGGTCAGTGGTATCTTGTTTTTCGATACACGATAGATAATTTGCTCTATATTAAGTGTATCTGAAATATATTTTATATTGATACCTCCTCCGATTTCGTCGTTCAGGTGGCGTAGACGAGTGCAATATTTCGTCTTGCGTTGTACGTATACCTCTTTGTCTATCAGCTGCATAATATTGCGTATCGGCTTCTTGTTGCGAGGCTGTACGAGCACCACGGGTGACATTACTTCTACGTCGGTAGCTAGAAATTCTTTACGTATCGATTTGGTCGTAGGCAGTTTATACGCTGCAAAGTCTGCCTCGCCGTCTCTCAACATTTTTTTTAGTTGCTCTTCGGAAGTAGCTATGACGACGTGGAGCTCTACTCCAAGATAGTCGGCAAGGTTCTGAGCCAAAGCGAAATCGAAACCCATCTCTTCGTCGCCCACAGTATAATAACTGATAGCACTTTCGAGGGTTACGGCTCGCAGCTGTCCGCGTTTGATAATATCGTCTAAGTCACCGAAAAACTTTTGACTATCGCTTTTACAACCATCGAATAGCAACACTACGACAGCGATAAGCACATAAATACTTTTTTTCATAAGCTACAGATAAATATGGTTATCGAAAAATAAAGCGACATATTCGCATAAACAAATCACAATAAGATACTTATAGACATTACGTCTATTTCAGCCTTTTACTTATAGCATCGTACTCAGTCTCATAACCGGGTTTCTTGAGCAGAGCAAACATATTTTTCTTGTAAGCCTCTACTCCGGGCTGGTCGAAAGGATTGACTCCGAGCATATATCCGCTGATACCGCAAGCTTTCTCGAAGAAATATATGAGCTGCCCGATACAACGCTCGTCGAGGCGCGAGATAGTGATATTGATATTCGGTACTCCGCCATCGGTGTGTGCCAATACGGTGCCTTCGTAAGCCTTTCGGTTGATGAAATCGATACGTTGTCCGGCCAAGAAATTGAGTCCATCGAGGTCGGTCGGCTCTTCGCCGAGATATACCTCGTGCCGAGTGTTTTCGACATATATGAAAGTCTCGAACATCATCCTTACACCCTCTTGCATATATTGCCCCATCGAGTGCAGGTCTGTCGTATAGTCCACTGCAGCAGGGAATAAGCCCTTGTGCTCTTTTCCTTCGCTTTCGCCGTAGAGCTGTTTCCACCACTCTGCAAAATAGTGGAGCTTGGGGTTGAAATTGGCGAGAACCTCTATCTTTTTTCCTTTCTCAAACATAAGATACCTTGCCGCTGCATATTCGATAGCGACATTCTCTCCCGAATCGAACGAAAGACACGATATATCCTGAGCCATCTCGAGAGCTCCATCGATCAGCTTATCTATATCGAAGCCTGCTATAGCTATGGGCAATAGCCCTACGGGAGTCAGTACCGAATATCGTCCGCCGATATTATCCTCGATTACATACGATTTGTAGCCGCAAGTATCGGCAAGAGTCTTGAGCGCACCTCGCTTTTTGTCGGTAATAGCCACGATAAGACGTCGTGCCGATTCTGTGCCCTGCTGCTCCTCGAGCTGACGACGTAGCAGGCGAAATGCCAGCGCCGGCTCGGTAGTAGTACCTGACTTCGAGATGCAGATGATACCAAACTTACGATTTCTTAGAAAACTCTGGAGTTCAAACAAATAGTCTTCGCTCATATTGTGTCCGGCATAGAGGATAATCGGATGTTGGCGGTCTTTTTTGAGCATATCGAAAGGGTCGGAGAGAGCCTCTATCACTGCTCGGGCTCCAAGATAACTGCCTCCGATACCAACCACCACCACTACATCACACTCCTTTTGCAGCAGGCGAGCTGTCTCGTTTATTTCGTCGATAGGCAATTCGGAACGTAGCATCGGCAGGCGTACCCAACCAAGGAAATCGCTACCTTTGCCTCTGCCATCGGATAATAAATTGTTGGCTACCTCTGCTTTTTGTTTTATCTCGTCTGTAAACTTCACACCTGCGTGCGAAAAATCTATTTTTATATCACCCATATCTTTATATATTGATTTTTATAAATAATGTAGCAAAAGTAATAAATAGTTGCGACTTAGAAAAATCGATTGTCTTCGAGGCTCTACATCTGATGCTAGTTTGCATTAAACAGAAAAGATATACCTTTGCACGAAATTTTACGTTTACCGTACAAATCATATTATCATAGCATATCGCCGAATGACAAAGAAACTAAAGATAGAGACTTACGGATGCCAGATGAATGTAGCCGATAGCGAAGTAGTGGCTGCTATAATGATGTCTGACGGTTATCGGTTGACAGACGACGAAAAAGACGCCGATACCATTATTATAAATACCTGTTCGGTGCGCGACAATGCCGAACAGAGAGTAATATCGCGACTGCAATATTTCAATTCGCTACGTAAAAAAAACAAATCGCTCAATATAGGTGTAATTGGCTGTATGGCAGAGCGTATGCAAGGCGAACTTATCGAACAACATAATATAGATTTCGTCGCCGGACCCGACTCGTACCTCGACCTACCAAACCTCGTGGGAGCAGTAGAGAGAGGCGAAAAGGCGATAAACATAGAGCTATCGAAGACAGAGACTTACAAAGATGTGATGCCTGCTCGTATAGGAAAATCGATTCTCGGTTTTGTGTCTATTATGCGTGGGTGCAATAAATTTTGTTCGTACTGCATAGTGCCCTATACTCGAGGCAGAGAGCGTAGTCGCGAAGTGCAGAGTATAGTTGGCGAGGTAAAGGACTTGCAAGCAAGCGGTTACAAAGAGGTTACCCTTTTGGGACAGAACGTAGACTCGTATCTATACAGAGACGAAAACGGCAATACGACCGACTTCTCGCAACTGCTCGAAACAGTTGCCACCGCCGTACCCGATATGCGTATACGTTTTACGACATCGTACCCTAACGATATGACAGATAGCACGATAGAGACTATCGCCCGACACCCCAATATATGCCGCTACATACACCTACCCGTACAGAGCGGAAGCGATAATATCCTCCGACTGATGAAACGCAAATATAACCGACAGCAGTACCTCGAGCGCATCGAAGCTATCAGGCGAATACTGCCTGAGGCATCTATCGGCACCGATATTTTCTGTGGTTTCTCGGGCGAGTCGGAGCAAGACTTCGAAGATACTCTGTCGCTTATGAGAGAGGTACGTTTCGATATGGCGTTTATGTTTAAATACTCTGAACGACCGGGTACGTTCGCCGCCCGACATTTGCCCGACAATGTGTCGGAAGAGGTAAAAGTGGAGCGCCTCAATAAAATCATTGCCCTGCAAAACAGCCTCAGCCTACAGAGCAATCTCGACGATATCGGCAAAACATTCGAAGTGCTCGTAGAGGGTTACTCCAAGCGTTCTCGCGACGACTTCTACGGACGTACCTCGCAAAACAAGGTAGTGATATTTCCCAAGAGCGGCACTAAAATCGGCGATTTCGTCGATGTAAAAATCACCAGAGCCACAGGAGCATCGCTCATAGGCGAGGTAACCCGATAGGCTATAAGAAAAATATAGTACTTTTAATATTCGATACGACGGTAACAACAACTACATTTACAGAGCGAAACCACAGATGAATACAAAAGCAAAAGGATATATAGCAGGAATATTAGCAGCAGTTTTTTATGGAACCAACCCCTTGGGAGCACTCCCACTTTACGACCACGGCTTCACGTCGGGCAATGTGCTCTTCTACCGCTATGGGCTGGCAACAATATTCTTTGCCGTATGGATGCTGATACGCAAGGAGAAGTTCTCCATCAGCCGCGGCTATGCCATCAAGTTTTCACTGTTAGGTGCGATGTTTGCCCTCTCGTCGATTCTGCTCTTTGCCAGCTTCCTTTTTATGAACGCCGGCGTCGCCTCGACCATACTTTTCTCTTATCCCATTATGACCGCCCTGCTGATGGTCATCTTCTATCGCGAGCATATAACGACCATTACAGTGATTTCGCTTGCGCTTGCTATCGGCGGAATAGGGCTTCTCTATCGGGGCGACGGACAGGAGACGCTGAGTGTAACGGGAGTCCTGCTCGTCTTGGGCTCGTCGCTTCTTTTCGCTATCTACATCGTCTATGCCAAACAGTTCAAGATAAAGATGTCGCCCGTTAAGTCTACATTCTGGATTATCTTCTTCGGCTGGATAGTCATCGTAGGCTATATGTTCTTTACAGGCGACTCTGTTCAGCTGCCCCGTCAGCCCATCGAGTGGGGCTGTATTGTTCTTTTGGCGTTGATGCCTACGCTCCTCTCGCTCTATTTCCTGAATGTATCCATTCAAAGCATTGGCAGTACGCTTTCGTCTATCCTCGGAGCATTAGAACCTGTAACGGCAGTAGTCATCAGCACCTTCGTCTTCGGAGAGTCGTTCACCGTCCGTCTTGCCATCGGCATAGTCTTGATTCTATCTGCCGTCTTGCTCATCATCGGAGGTAATGGAATGTTGAAAAAACTGTTACATAAGAATGTGTAACCCCATAGGTTCGGGATAACTTTTTAGAAAGCATTATCTTCTTAAGTCATTATTTTATAATGATAAATGGTATAAAAGTAACGCACGTGAAAAGTAAAGCATTCACGAATATGACTGAATACTAAACACCTACATAAACAGTTCAGATACAATTTCAAAAAATCAAAATCTACACCTAACTTTGCTTGAAAATTCAGGGAAAAAACAAACTTAACTAATCTTGAACCAAAAAGAAAAATACATTCTCCCACCCCAAAAGCTCCTATTTACAACCACTTACGAACTATCACATAATTTTCATAACTTTGCATTGGCTAGAATAAACACATAGCACATATGATAATAATATGACCAACAACGAAACACAGCTATCTATGGCGGAGCGGATTATCGATTTCAATCGGGGGCTGACGTATTCGGGGCAGCTGCCGACGGGATTTGCGGTACTGAACCCATACACCGACAACCCAGAGACGATGGAGGTAATGGGGGCTTTTTATCGAAAGTTCTACGCCGACAACCATCGTCGTCGCTTCATTATCGGTATCAACCCGAGCCGAAACGGAGCAGGCGTTACAGGTGTCCCGTTCACCGATACCAAACGGCTGGCAAGCGAGTGCGGCATATCGATGGTGTCGGCTCGGACGCACGAGGTTTCGTCGGTCTTCGTATACGATATGATAGCACAATACGGCGGAGTAAGCAGGTTCTACAAAGACTTCTATATCAATTCGCCCTTCCCTCTGGCTATCGTCAGAGCAGACCGAAGCGGCAAGCAACTGAATGCCAACTATTACGACGACCCGCAACTATTCGCTATGGTCAAAGATTTTATGATAGATTCGCTCAGAAAACATATCGGGCTCAATCTCGACACGTCTGAAGTATTCATCTTGGGCAAAAAGAATGCCCTTTTCATACAAAAGCTAAATAAAGAAGCCAAACTTTTCGACAAGATGACCGTTCTCGAACATCCTCGCTACATAGAACAATACAAATCGAAAGATAAACAGGCGTATATCGACAAATATTTATCGGCTTTCGGGTGTCGATAGTAAAAGGAAGTACCACAGCCTACTACTTACCGATGCAGAATTTGCTAAAAATATTTCCGAGTATCTCGTCGGTAGATATTTGCCCCGTAATCTCGCCGAGATAGTGCATACACTCGCGAATGTCTTGGCTGAGCAGGTCGCCCGATATTTGTGTATCAAGCCCTTCGACAACTCTTACAATAGCCTGCCGAGCATTAACGAGAGCCTCGTAATGGCGTACATTATTCACTATCACCGTATCGGTATCTGTTTTGTTTAGCTGTACGGTATCGACGAGCAGCTTTTGCAGGAGGTCGATATTGGTACGTCGTTTGGCGGAAATAAATATGGCTTTGAGCCCCGTAGTATCAAAAATATCGCTGATACGTTTTTGGCGGTCGGCAGAAACCATATCCGACTTATTGACTACCAACACCGTTTTCGACCTATCGATATCTTCGGGGACGATATCGGTCATTATATCCGATATTTCGGTAGCATCTACGAGCCACAAAACTATGGCCGCAGTATCGATTTTCTGAAAAGTACGCCGTATGCCAAGGTTCTCCACTTCATCTTCGGTATCGCGGATACCGGCGGTATCGATGAAACGAAATACGATACCATCTATCGCCACACTATCTTCGATTGTGTCGCGGGTAGTTCCGTGTATATCAGATACTATCGCCTTTTCTTCATTGAGCAATACGTTGAGCAGAGTCGATTTACCCACGTTGGTTTTGCCTACCAATGCCACAGGAACGCCGTTTTTGAGCACATTGCCCACGCTGAACGAATCGGCAAGTCTGCCGATATGCTGCTCGATATTCACTGCCAAATCTCTCAGCTTTCGCCTATCGGCAAATTCGACGTCTTCTTCCGAGAAATCGAGTTCGAGCTCTATAAGCGACACAAAATCGAGCAGTTGCCCTCTAAGTTTTTGCAACTCTACCGAAAATCCACCCCTCATCTGGTTTATTGCCATCTTGTGCATAGCCTTACTTGTAGAAGCGATGAGGTCGGCAACTGCCTCAGCCTGTGAGAGATCTATCTTACCGTTGACAAAAGCACGCATAGTAAACTCACCCGGCTGGGCAGCTCGGCAGCCATTGTTTATAAGTAACTGCATGATTTTTTGTTGTATATACAAAGAGCCGTGACACGATATTTCGACCGTATCTTCTGCCGTGAACGAATGCGGAGCACGAAAGACAGATATCAAAACATCGTCGATTATATCGCCGCCGTCGGTATCGACGATATTACCATAAACCACACTATATTGAGGCTGTGTCTGCAGTTTTTTCCCATGCTTGGCGCGGAATATTTTATCGCATACGGCAAAAGAGTCGATGCCCGAGACGCGTATTACCGCTATTCCGCCCATACCTGCGGGAGTAGATACGGCACATATAGTATTTTGTCTGACCATATCGGTATTGTGTGAGTAGAATTTAAAATGTTTAGTCCCACATCGACTTTTTACTCATAGCATATCTGCCGCCTCCGGTAAAAAACAGAGTAAGGCTGCCAAAGAAAAACAGTCCGAGCAACTCCAAAGCCCAGCCGCCTTGCGAATTGAGTGAAAAAATAGCATTACGATGAGCCAAATACCACGCTACTAAGCAGTTGCAGACCACAATAGCAGCCGATACCCTTGTACGAAAACCCACGACGATAAGCAGAGGTGCCACCACTTCGCTCACAAGCACACCATACGATAAGAATACGGGCATACCATTTGCGCGCAACATCGCCTGAATGCCCGCAAGCCCATGCAATAGTTTGCCTACGCCGTGCAAAAACATCATCGTACCCACAGCAAGTCGCAGTATGAGCAGACCTGTATCGTTTTTTCTTTCCAAAATCTTTATTTTCATCGCGATAGAATATTTTTTAATAAAATAATCGGTACTTTATTGCTCTCCAACCCACTTTACGTAGCACATATCTTCTCTGTATGGCAGGTCGTCGTTCTTGGGGAATAGTCGGAAGGCATATCGATATGTCCCTCCCTGCTTGATACTGTAATTGAGGGTAAAGTACAGCAAACTACCCTCTTTTCGTACCAGATTGAACTCTTTGGTACGCTCGAAACTGAACTCGCTTCGACCGTTGGAGTGCAAAAGCACCAGCTCGAGACCTATGCCCGTATCGTTGAGATTTTTCGTATCTACTACTGCATCGACTTCGAAGATATCGCCAATGGTGGGGCTGGTGGAGGTCTTCACTTTCAGCGACTTTACCTCTATCGAATCCCAATTGCGAACTATATTCATTTTCCAAGCCACTATCCGACGAGCCTTTTGGAAATTGTCGGCTTTGAGCGATTTGTTGCGGTCGGCAAGCACCGAATAAAACTGCCTGATATAGTCGTCGATCATTCGTTTGGTGGTATAGCGAGGCGTAATCTTGGCGATGGAGTTTTTGATAAATCTCACCCACTTCTCGGGTATACCGTCTTTGTTACGGTCGAAAAAGAGCGGTACTATCTCGTTTTCGAGCATAGTGTATATCGTTGCCGCATCGAGATGGTCTTGATATTGAGTGTTTTCGTATGTTTGAACTTCGGTAAGTGCCCAACCCGCCTCTTCGGTATAGCCTTCGTACCACCAACCGTCTTTTACAGAGAAGTTTAGCACACCGTTCATCTGAGCCTTTTCGCCCGATGTACCCGATGCCTCTTGCATACGAGTAGGAGTATTGAGCCAGATATCGACGCCCGAAACGAGGCGTTTGGCAAGACGCATATCGTAGTTTTCGAGGAAAATAATCTTCCCCAGAAACTGCGGCATACGCGATATCTCGATTATATGTTTTATAAGCCCCTGTCCCGCACCGTCGGCAGGATGTGCCTTGCCGGTAAATAGGAACTGTACAGGATAATTCGGGTTGTTTACTATCTTGTCGAGACGCTCCAAGTCGCTGAAAAGCAGATGAGCCCGTTTGTAGGTGGCAAATCTGCGTCCGAAGCCGACGATAAGGGCATTCGGGTTCATATTGTTGAGTATAGAGACTATCTTCGAAGGGTCTTGCTGTGTCTTTAACCAATTTTGCTCGAATCTAGTTCGGATATATTTTATAAGTTTATCTTTTTGTATTATCTTCGTATACCAAATCTTCTTGTCGGGGACATCATATATTTTCGCCCAAATACTAAGATTCGACTGGTCTTTGTAAAACTCTGTAGTAAAGGTATTTTCGTACAGTGTCTTCCATTCCGATGTAGTCCAAGTAGGCAGGTGGACACCGTTTGTAACGTACCCAACGTGATTTTCTTCGGGGAAATACCCCTTCCACAGATTGGCAAACATACGCTTCGATACTTCGCCGTGCAAATAACTTACACCGTTTACACATTGGCAAGTATTGCACGCAAATACGCTCATAGAGAATTTGTCGTGAGTATCGGGATTGTTTCTGCCCATATTTACGAGATCGTTCCAAGTGATACCCAGACGCGAAGGATATTCGTGCATATAACGATTGAATAGCTCTTCGTCGAAATAGTCGTGTCCTGCCGGTACAGGCGTATGTACGGTATAAATCGACGACGACCGCACCACCTCCAATGCCTCGTAGATACTGAGTTTATCGTTCTCTACGTAGTCGACCAAACGTTGAAGATTGATCAGAGCGGCGTGTCCTTCGTTGCAATGATACACATCTTGCTTGATACCAAGTCTTTGCAGAGCGAGTATACCGCCTACTCCGAGCATTATCTCCTGTTTGAGACGATTTTCGTTGTCGCCGCCATATAGTTGATGCGATATGGTACGGTCTTCTTCCGAATTTATATCTATGTCGGTATCAAGCAAATATAGCGGAATACGTCCTACATCGACTCGCCAGATATTTGAATACACCATTCTGTTTGGGAATGGCACCGATATTACGACTGCATTTCCGTGTTCGTCTTTTACTTGTGTTATAGCGAGTTTACTGAAGTTCTGAGCCTCATAATCGGCTATCTGCTGCCCGTCGACCGAAAGCGATTGAGTGAAATAGCCATATCGGTATAGGAAACCGACTGCCACCATATTTACCCTCGAGTCGGAGGCTTCTTTCAGATAGTCGCCCGCAAGCACACCGAGCCCGCCGGAGTATATTTTAAGATGGTCGGTGAGTCCGTATTCCATACTGAAATAGGCTATAGATGGCGTATCTGTCCGAAACGGCGTGTTTTTGTACTCCAAATACCGACGATAGACTTTATCGAGGTTGTCGCAGAAACTTTTGTCGTTTGCCAACTCGTCGAAACGCTCTTCTTCCACTATATCGAGTGTTACCTTAGGATTGTGGCGATATTGGCTCCATACCGTAGGGTCGATCGACTTAAACAGTTCACGAACATCGTGATTCCACGACCAATAAACATTTTGTGCCAAATCGTTAAGCGGCTCCAGATTAGGAGGCAATTTGGTTTTTATCGACATCTCGCCCCATACAGGCTCATTGGCATTGTTTACCTTGATTTCCATACTGTTTTATAATATATTTTGATGAGAAATGACGTGGCAAAATTAATATTTTTTCTTCGACTACTAATATAGCTAAAAAATCAGTATACATCACTGCAAATCAACAGACAAAACGATATACTACGATTGTGCCGTATCTATTTTATCTCGATATTATCTCGTTGACGTTTATCGTATTTAAAGTCGCGGAGTATCGAGGCGTTTGCACCGATAGTTACCATAAACGATTTATACTGACCCAGTGGCGTGACAGAAGCCGATATGTGCCAGCAGTGCAGATTTCGCTGTATATTGAGCGACATAGAGTTTATGCGTATGTTTTTGAGCAGAGCCACTGTAGCCGAATATCCTATCTGCCAGTTAGATGTAGGGTTGATATAACCCGATAGCCCCACTATACCGTCGCTAAAATCTCTACGATACTCCATTCGGCTCGGGTCGAACTCGCTCGTTTTGTGCCAACCTATACCGGCATTGAACGACACACTCCACTGAAAATCGGGCTTCTGATAGCCTTCCGAATCTTCTTCGACATCCTTTTTATCGTTCTGTTTGTTGTCGGAATGGTTTTTCGACGGATCTATATTGAAGTTGTTGTCGTTGTCATCGGGCTTATTATTATTGTTATCGCCTTGATTTTTATTTTTATCTTTATCTTGTTTTTTTGCGAATGTATTGTTGTTCAGGGTATAAGAAAAATTTATCGATGTACCCGTAAACCAAGGAAGTTTGCCGTTGTTCCAGCGATAACGATTGATTTTCACTGGTGTACCATTGTCTTTGAGAGCATACTCATATACTTCGAAGGTAGTAGATAAGGTTACTGAATAACTTTTTGTTATCTTCAGTCGTACACTTGCCGATATATCCTCCATTCCAAGCGAGTCGGCAGCAAAATTGTATCCGCCCCTAAGTTGCAGATTGTCGATGAGCGATATCTTCTTGTATATGTTTGCATTATCGACCGTATCGGAAGCGGCGCGGTCTCTTACTTTCATCTCGATATTGTTGTCGAGATAGATACTTATACGTTGATTTCTGCCTGCACTCGGTACTCCGTATTTGCCCGACGAATAGGGAGAATACTTTATATCGTTGAACGACACAACTCCCGTCGAAGCATCGACTATTTCCTGTGTATATGTTTTATACATATCCCACTGAGGATCAGAAAAGTCGGGGGTATACGTAAAACTAACACTCGGCTTGAATACGTGCCGTATATCACCGATTCCCAGAGCGTTTCGCAGTGGTTTTATCGGTGAGTAAAATCCGTATAATGTGGTCGATAGCGATAGTCCTGTCGAGAAATCGTACACTCGGTAAAATCCGCTTATGGTATCGTATTTTACTTTCTGACGAGGAGTATCCCAATTTTGTTCGATACGATTAAAATACCAACGCTCTGTGTATGTTACATTTGGTCTTACCGTGATGTATTTAAAGAGCGATATCGGAAGGTCTACTCGGGGTGAATGCAGTATACCGTTTTGCCAGTCTTTCGATAGATTCGATCGCATGAAGCGACCCTCTTTACCCGAAAACGAATTGGCAAACTCCATAGAGTAAGAGAATGAGAACTTTTCGTAAAAACGCTCACGGCCAACTCTTTTCTTGTTTTTTAATGGATAAATGGTAGACACATCCATCCTGATATTCGGTAGAGTAAGGTTGAGCGACGAGTCTCTGATATTTTGCCTTGCACTCGCATTGACAGACAGGTTTATAGGTGTTCCCGGTACTTTTTGTGTAAAGTTTATCGACGATGAAGTCTCTGCTTGGCTCTGTATTTCAGGACTATAGTTGTAGTCGATACTATTGCGATTGTATCCGCTTGTAAAGAAATTTACCGAGGCAGAAAATGTCGAGAAACTACTTGCCTTCGGGTCTTGCCGGTGAGTCCAATCGATACGAAAGTCTTTGTTTTCGCTATATCCGGGCAAATCTTTTTCGCCCCTTACAGTATTGTTGTAATGGATATTAACGTTACCCGAAAACGCATATCGCTTGCGATACGAACTCTCGGCATGCAGTGCCCACGAGCCTTTTGTATAGATATCGCCCGTAAGAGCGAGATCGACGTAATCGTTTATAGCAAAGTAATATCCGCCATTTTTCAAGAAAAAACCTGCTTGCATCTCGTCGCCGTACGAAGGCATCAATATCCCCGACGCATATTTCGATGTAAACGGGAAAAAGCCAAACGGAATAGCCAGCGGCAACGGCAAGTCTTCGACTACCATATAAGCCGGACCGGCAGTAATGTATCCGCCGGGTTTGACTCGTCCCTTGGTTATATGTAGATAGAAATGAGGATGCGACAAATTATCGCAGGTCGTATATTTACCGCTTCGCATATTCATGAAGCCGTCGGCTGTCTTTTTCGTCTCGTCGGCTATGATATAACTCTCGCCCTCTCGAGTCTTAGCTCCGCGAATGAACCCTTTGCCTGTCTTGTAGTTATAGTCTAAGGTCTCGGATTCGTAGGTTTGCCCTCCATCTTTGAGTACGGGATGCCCATGGAGTATATTTGCCGAGTCTCTTACTCCTTCGGCGTGGAACTTACTGCTATCCATACTGATAGAGATATAGTCGGCGGTAAGTTCTTTCACAGACGGCTCGTTGTATATTATTTTTCCCGATTTGTATAGAAAAGCATCGCCATTGCCCATAAATACCATAGAGTCTTCTGCCGACATCTCTACTCGATAGTTGAGTTTGTCTTGGTTTTGAACCATATTTATACTATCGGTATTTACGGTGTCTTTTCTTACCGTGTCTGATCTGCCGACCGACACACTATCTACCAAAGATACAGTGTCTGCATCGTACCGACCTACAAACAACGCTTCGGATACGGCTCTGGCTGCCGACAATCTCCCAAATACGACCAAACATACGGCAGTAAGTAATATATTAAAGATAAAACGATTGCTCAAGTATCCTATTTATTTGAAGTACGAAAAAACAAAGCGTGCAAAGTTACTGAATAATACTGAATAAAATTTTACTCTAAAGTTTAAATTACAATCTTCATAAGATATATTTTATCGAGCGAATTTGAATCTATTGTGCGACCACAGATAAAACTCCGGTTGCCGCGATATGGTCTGTGTCAGGTGTTTATAAAATATATCCGTGAGCTCGAAATCGGGCAACGACTGCGGGTCGGGGTGCATTTGCACAAATTCGGCTTGCCAATAGCCTCGTTTTATTCGCTTTATATCTATATAATATGCGGCAAAGCCGTATTTCTTTGTTATCCGCTCGGTACCGGTGAGTACGGGAGTCTCTTTGTTCATAAAATCAATAAAATATCTCGATTCCTCTTTCGAGGGCGATTGGTCGTAGAGATAGCCTGTTACTGTTATATTGCCTGCCGTTTTGTGGTTATGTATGTGTCTTAGTGTCTGTTGCATCTCGATACATTCAGAACCAAACCGCGAGCGATTCTCTTTAAGCAGCTTGTCGGCTATAGTGTTGGTTTGCTGTTTGTATATCTGTCCGCCGGCGATATTTTTGTCGATCCACAGCGGTATCGACGGTATCCACTCCCAATTGCCGTAATGACCGAGAAAAAGCGATATCGAACGACCGTTGCGTATATGATCGTTTAGTGCCTCATAGTTAACGAATTTCATGTGTCGTTTCATCTTTTTGTCGCTCCAGACACCAAACTTCGAAGCTTCGAAAAATATATCGCATAGGAATCGGTAAAATCGTTTCGATATCTGAGTTAGCTCCTCCTTGCTCTTTTCGGGGTAGGCGAAACTCAGATTTTTCATCACCACATCTCGCCTATATCCAATGAGATAGTATATTATCACATAAAAAAAATCGGAAAACAGATACAACACTCCAAGAGGTATCGTACCCAACAACTTCCACAACAGTCTTATTTTATAGTATAAAATCTTGTTTATCATCGCTATACGGCAAATATCGTTTTTTATTTTTTCGGGCTACAAAGGTAAAATAATAAAAGCAATAAATAGAATATCAGGCGTATAAAAAACTAATTATTACCTTTGTAGATTCAAAAAAAACACAAAATACTATTTGTTAGATATGTATCATTCAATGGTAAAGGTAGCTGCGGCTATACCTAAAGTGAAAATAAGCGACTGCAAATCGAATGCCGATGAGATATACCGTTCGATAGTAGAGGCAGATGGTGCGGAAGTAGAGATTGTATGCTTTCCTGAATTGTCGATTACGTCGTATACGTGTGGAGATCTGCTATTTAACTCATCTCTACTTAGAGCTTCGGAAGAGGCTCTAATCTATCTTTTAGAAAAAACTCGCAAATTAGATATAATATCCATAGTCGGTATGCCAATAAAATCGGGTAATCGTCTGTACAACACGGCAGTAGTATTGCAACGAGGCAATATACTCGGAGTTGTACCAAAGACTTCGATATCAGACGACAACGGGCGCTACGAAAGCAGGTGGTTTACGAGCGGCGAATGTGCAGACAATCAGGAGATAACACTTGCCGATAAAATTGTACCATTCGGAGCTAACATTGTGTTTACGAGTCGATTATTTGGTTTCTCGGTCGAACTGGGTGAAGACCTTTGGTCTGTTTCGCCACCGTCGTCGAGTCTGGCTACGGCAGGGGCTCATATAATATTCAATCTATCGGCTTCCAACGAACTGGTAGGCAGACAGATGCGTCGCCATATACTTGTAAGCGAACAGAGTAGGCGTTGCCACTGCGGTTATGTATTTGTCTCATCGGGATTTGGCGAAAGCTCTACCGATATGCTTTTCGCATCTTCGGCTATAGTAGCCGAAGGCGGCGATATCATAGCCGAAAGCCAAAGGTTCGACTTCGAGTCGCAATTGGTTGTTTCCGAGATAGATATCGAACGCATTAGTAACGAACGTCTTCGATGCGACAGCTTCAAAAACTACCGACGAGAAAGTAATGAAATCTTTCTCCGTCCACATTTCGAAACATCTGACAATAAGCAATTTACCATAAGCCGTACAATAAACAGATATCCGTTCCTAAACTCAACAAATGAAACCGATACGGACGCTTTCTGCAACGACATATTCGACATTCAAGCAAATGCACTTGCCACACGCCTTTACAATGCAAATATAAAAAGCGCTGTCGTCGGTGTATCGGGCGGACTCGATAGTACTTTAGCCCTTTTGGTAACGGTCGAAGCTTTCGACCGTCTGCAACTGCCACGAAAAAATATCGTAGGTATCACCATGCCGGGATTCGGCACTACATCGAGAACAAAAAACAACTCGATAGATTTGATGGCAGCGCTCGAAATATCGACACGCAAAATATCTATAACCAACTCTGTACTACAGCATTTCGAAGACATAGGACACAACGTCGATACACACGATATCACCTACGAAAACTCACAAGCTCGTGAACGCACACAAATATTGATGGACATAGCTAACAAAATGAATGCCATAGTGATAGGTACAGGCGATATGAGCGAACTTGCTCTGGGCTGGTGTACTTATTGTGGCGACCAGATGAGTATGTACGGAGTCAATAGTGGTGTACCTAAGACACTTATAAGGTTCGTATTAGATTGGCTGTCGCGTAAAAAAGCCGATAGCCGAATATCAGATATAATATCGGATATCATTGATACTCCGATATCTCCGGAGCTACTGCCCGATAGCAACGACACGATAGTACAAAAGACAGAAGAGGCGATAGGTCCGTACGAACTACACGATTTCTTTCTATATCACTTACTTAGGTTTGGCTACGGAAGCGACAAGATATCGTTTCTTGCTCAAAAAGCATTTTCCGACAAATACACGAAAGACGTTATAGATAAGTGGCTCGAAATCTTTATGAAACGCTTTCTCTCCCAGCAATTCAAACGCTCCTGTATGCCCGACGGAATAGGAATATTCGATATAGACCTATCGCCTCGCAGCAACTTGCGACTGCCGAGCGATATAGCGATTAAACGCCTATAACAGTGCATATTACTGTAGTAATAAGATTTTTATTAATTTCGCACCGCAAAAATCAAAAAAAGAGATCGTTTGAGTGAAAAAGGTATTTTTCTATACGTTGGGCTGTAAGCTAAACTTTGCCGAGACATCGCATATAAGCAAGTTGCTCGTAGACAATGGTTTTAGTGTAGCCCGTAAAGGAGAAGCAGCCGATGTGTGTATAGTGAATACGTGTTCGGTTACCGATACGGCCGATAGAAAATGTAGGCAGGCAATACATAAAATAGTATCCGACAATCCCAATGCATTTATCATAGTTACAGGCTGTTACGCACAGGTAAATCCCTCCGAAATAGAGCATATCGAGGGAGTCGACCTCGTGTTGGGAGCCAAAGAGAAGTTCGACATCCTCAAAGTAATGCACCTACTCGAGTCTAAAGAGCAGTTCGAACGCATACAAGTCGATGATATAAAGAGCAATAACTCATTTACACCAATATTCTCCGCAGGCGACCGTACGCGATATTTCCTTAAAGTACAAGATGGTTGCGACTATTACTGCACGTATTGTACTATTCCATTTGCACGAGGAAAAAGCAGAAGCGCTTCGGTAGCACATACAATGCAGACTATCAACAAGGCTTTGGAACAAGGGGCAAAAGAGATTATCCTTACGGGAGTAAACATAGGCGATTTCGGTAGAGGTAGCAACGAACGCTTTATCGACCTCATAAAAGCAATAGACAAGCTCACTGCAGAGGTACGAGTGCGTATCTCGTCGGTAGAGCCAAATCTACTCGAAGAGGCTATAATAGACATAGTTGCGTCGTCGAAAATCATAGCTCCCCACTTCCATATACCATTGCAGAGCGGCAGCAATAGAGTCTTGTCGCTGATGGGCAGACGATACACACGCGAGGTTTTCGGGCAGAAAGTATCTCTTATAAAGCGACTTATACCCAATGCGTTCATAGGAGTCGATGTTATAGTGGGTATGCGTGGCGAGACACCCGATATGTTCGACGAAACACTGGCATTCCTTGGCGATACTCCATTTTCGGAACTTCATATATTTCCGTATTCAGAGCGGGAAGGCACTAAAGCCCTCAGTATAAAGCCTATTGTAAGTCAGTCGGAGAAGAAACGCCGAAGCGAACTCCTTCACAATCTATCGGATAGCCGTATAGCCGACTTTTATCGCAGCCAACGTGGAAAGACCAAAACAGTACTATGGGAGACCACCAAAAACCCGAAAGTAATGAACGGATATACAGAAAATTACCTTCTCGTATCGGCAGAGATGGAACAAGAGAAGATAAATACTTTCCAAAAAATAGTGTTCTAACGATTTGTTTACGGATAAAAATATTAACTTTGCACCTTACAATAAGACAAAATCTTTTATTAATCAGACAATAACCTATATCGACATGGCAGACGAACAAGTAAAAAAATATATCGATAAAGCTAAAAACGAAATGGAATCGTCGGTAGTATTCCTCGACGAGTCGTTGGCTCATATCAGAGCAGGAAAGGCTAATACGAAGATACTCGACGGCATTAAAGTAGATTATTACGGTACGCCTACTCCGCTTACATCTGTGGCTACCGTCACTACTCCTGATGCAAAGACCATATCAATACAGCCTTGGGAAAAGGGACTTATCCCCACTATCGAGAAGGCGATACTCTCCTCAGACATAGGCATAACACCGGCAAACAACGGTGAAATCGTACGCCTCGCAATACCGCCTCTTACCGAAGAACGTCGTCGACAGCTTGTAAAACAGGCAGGTACAGCCGTAGAAGATGCCAAGATTAGTGTAAGAAATTCGCGTAGAGAGGCTATCGAGGCACTCAAGAAAGAGATAAAAAACGGTATGTCGGAAGATATCGAAAAAGATGCCGAAGCCGAAGTACAGAAGTTGCACGATAAGTATATCAAGCGATTAGAAGAACTGTTCGCTCTGAAAGAAAAAGAGATAATGACCGTATAGACGGTAAAAAGAGATTTTTCATGACTGTAAAAGGCTATCGGGCTGATAAAATAGCGCCCGATAGCCTTTTTGTTATTGTTGAAGCGTGTAAGCATTGAATTGTTGAAGCTAGGTATTGGAATGTTACAAAAAAGAGGCTGCAATGTAGAGCCTCTCTTTTTAGTCTATTCGGTATTTTCGTTTTACCATATCAGAGCACGCTTTTCGGGAGCAAGATACATCTTGTCTCCCTCTTTGAGCTTGTATGTTTCGGCGAATGCATTGATATGCGGCAGTGTAGCATTTACACGCCAGCGACCGAGCGAGTGGGGGTCTTCTTTGGTAAGACGTACTATCTCTTCGTCGCGTACATTACCTGCCCATACCTGAGCGTAGGAGATGAAGAAACGTTCGGCTGCACTGTATCCGTCCATTTCGCCTCCGTTGACCTGTCCCTCTTTGATAGCTTTCTGCATAGCAACGAACGAGATATTCACTCCGCCGTTGTCGGCAATGTTTTCGCCGAGAGTAAATTTACCGTTGGCAAATGTACCTTTGATAACCTCTATTCCGTTGAACCAGTCGACGAGTATCTGTGTGCGAGCCTTGAAGTTTTCGTCGTCGGCTTTGCTCCACCAGTTTACCAGATTACCCTCTTTGTCGTAGTTGCGTCCTTGGTCGTCGAAGCCGTGCGACATCTCGTGTCCTATCACTACGCCGATGGCACCGTAGTTTACGGCGTCGTCTGCCTTAGCGTTGAAGAACGGCGGTTGCAGGATGCCGGCGGGGAAACATATTTCGTTGGTAGTGGGGTTGTAGTAGGCGTTGACAGTCTGCGGGTTCATATGCCATTCGGATTTGTCCACAGGTTTGCCTATCTTGGAGAGTTCGTAGGCAGTCTCGAATTTGGAGGCAGCTTCGACGTTTTCGTAATACGATTTCGAGCGGTCGATGTCGAGACCCGAATAATCGCGCCACTTGTCGGGATAACCTATCTTCACCGTGAAAGCATCGAGCTTTTCGTACGACTTTTGTTTGGTGGAGTCTTGCATCCAAGTGTTGGCGGCAATACGTTCTTTGAGAGCCACCTTGAGGTTGTCTACAAGCTGTATCATACGTTTTTTAGAGGCTTCGGGGAAGTATTTTTGCACATAAATCTGTCCGACAGGCTCGCCAAGATAGTTTTCTACGACGGCAGTTATGCGTTTCCAACGCGGACGTTGCTCTTTGATGCCCGAAAGCGTTTTGCTGTAGAATTCGAAGTTGGCATCTACGAACGCCTTGCTCAGATATGGAGCGGCACCCGAGATAGCACGTGTGGCGAGGTAATGTTTTACTGTGCCGAAATCAGCTTTTTGCAGAATACCGTTGAGGCTCTTGATGTAATTGACCTGTCCTACGTTTATTTTGTCGAGCCTCAGACCCAATGTCTGTGTGTACTTGTCGAGGTCTATGACGGGCAACATCTTTTTAACCTGGTCGAAACTCATTATGTTTTTGGTAACAAACGGGTCGCGCATCGTGTTTTTGTCCATAAAAGCCTTTGCTATCTGAGTCTCGAAAGCGAGTATCTTGCGGGCAGCGTCTTCTTCTTTGCCCTCTATACCGGCTATCTTGTTGTACCCCGAAAGTTTGATTATATCGGTCAGGTACTTTACGTAAGCCTTGCGTTGCGGCTCGAAGTTTTTTTCGAGATAATAGTCTCTGTCGCCGATACCGAGCCCCGTCTGCCACATCCACGCTATGCACTGTTTGCTGTCGTCGGGGTTGGCTTCGCCGAAGATGCCAAACAAGAGCGACGAACCGCTCAGAGCTGCATCTGCCAGATATGTCGTAAGGTCGGGCAATGCTTTGAGGTTATTTACTTTTTTCAGTTCGGCTTCGATGGGTTTTGCTCCCTGCTGTTCGACAGCCGCCGAGTCCATACCGAGGTTGTACAAGTCGCCTATCTTCTGCTCGATAGAGCCTTTGGCATTGTCTTTCTTGGCTATCTCCTCGATGACGCCTTTTATCTGCTCGCGGTTGTCTTCACGCAGTTTGTCGAATGTGCCAAAGCGTGCATATTCGTCCGTCAGCGGATTTTTTGCCATCCAGCCTCCGCAGGCGTATTGGTAAAAGTCTTCGGTAGGCGATACCGTCGTGTCTAAGTATTCGGGGTTGATACCCGAAACAAGTTGCTCCTCGGCAGCTTTTTTGTTACCGCACGAAGAGACCAATGCTGCTGTTCCAATCATCATTACAAATAATGCTTTTTTCATTTTTTTCTTTACTTATTTACTTTAAATACTATATATTCGTCGAATTAAGGTTGCAAAGATAATCATTTTTTCGTCGCAATATTACTCTGCTCTTATCTAAAAAGAGCACTCTAATTCGTACCTTATATTTATTTATATTTATCCCTTAAAAGTGCGGTTATAATATATTTTTGTACCTTTGCAGGTCAATTAATAATTACTGTTTATAAACATATTGAATACCAATACCATAAATAATATGGAAAAACAAAAAATGCGCGCTGCTATCACAGGTATAGAAGCATACATCCCTTCGTATATACTTACAAACGATGAACTTAGCAACATGGTAGACACTACCGACGAATGGATAATGACACGCGTCGGCATACATACTCGCCATATACTCAAAGAGCAAAACGAAGGAATGAGCTATATGGCCGAACGTGCCGTAAAAAAGCTGTTGGAAAAGACAAATACCGACCCTTCGGAGATAGGGGCTCTTATCTGTTCGACCGTAACCGGCGATATGGTTTTCCCTGCAACTGCTTCTATCATAGCCGACAAATGCGGCATAGTAAACGCTATGACTTTCGATATGAATGTGGGCTGTGCGGGATTTATACACGCTTTCAAAACGATGTCGCTCTATATCGAGAGCGGTTTTTGCAAGAAAGCCATCGTGGTGAGTGGCGAAAAGATGTCGTCGATAATAGACTATACAGACCGAAACACCTGTCCGCTATTTGGCGACGGTGCTGCTGCCGTACTTGTCGAAGGGCGAACCGACGGCACAGGGCTGCAAGACGCAATACTACGTTCGAACGGAATAGGCAGACAGTATCTGCATATGGTTGCAGGAGGTAGCCAGCGCCCGGCATCGCACGAAACGGTAGACAAACGGCTACACTATGTGTATCAGGACGGTAAGAATGTTTTCAAGTGGGCTGTCGAAAAGATGTCGGAAGTATCGGCGGAGATAATGGAACGCAATGGACTGAAACCCGAAGACATAGCCTATCTTTTACCTCATCAGGCAAATATGCGTATTATCGATGCGGTCGCAAATCGAATGGGCATAAACAAAGAAGACAAAGTTCTCGTCAATATCGAGCGTTTTGGAAATACCTCGTCGGCTACAATACCTATCCTCATGTGGGACAAACAGAAACTTCTAAAGAAAGGCGACAATCTTATACTCTCGTCTTTCGGTGCCGGATTTGCTTGGGGTAGCCTTTGGATAAAATGGTCTATATGAGAGGCTTATATTCCTATGGACTATACGACTATTATAAAACCCCAAAATAAGCTCTTCGAGATAGATTTCAAAGAGATATGGCGGTATCGCGACCTGTTGGTGATGTTCATCAAACGCGATATCGTTACCCAGTACAAACAGACTATACTAGGACCGACGTGGTACTTCATACAGCCGGCTCTTACTACCATTATGTATATGGTTGTCTTTGGCGGTATTGCGGGTATCAGCACCGACGGACTTCCACAGCCGCTCTTCTACCTTGCAGGTATTGTGCTGTGGCAATATTTCTCGGAATGCCTCAACAAGACGTCGGCTACTTTCACCCAGAATCAACACATATTCGGCAAGGTCTATTTTCCCCGCCTTATATCGCCTCTGTCGAACGTACTCTCTAATCTCGTGAGAATGAGTATTCAATTCTTGCTTTTTCTGATAGTGTACGTTTATTATGTGGCAGTCGGTGTCGATGTAATGCCCAATGCGTATGCTCTGCTACTGCCGTTGCTGATAGTGATGCTTGCCGGTCTGTCGTTGGGTTTTGGTATAATAATATCGTCGATGACGACCAAATACCGCGACCTGACGATACTGTTTACTTTTATCGTACAACTCTGGATGTATGCCACTCCTGTGATATACCCTCTCAGTACCATCACCAACGAGAAGATACGTATGTTGATGGGTATCAATCCGCTTACTTCGATATTCGAAGCCTTCAAATACGGTATACTTGGAGTAGGACAGTTTAGTTGGGGCGGACTCGGTTACAGCTTCGGATTTATGGTGGTGCTTTTGCTCGTAGGCGTAGTGGTCTTCAACAAGGTTCAACGCAGTTTTATGGATACGGTTTAAAATGATTGTTTAAGCGTTTAACTGTTTAATCGTTTAATCGTGGATGCTATGGAATATAAGTATAGTTTTGAAAAACTGGAAGTGTGGAACGATGCTCGTAATCTGGTAAAAATGATTTACTTACAGACAGATAACTTCCCAGAAAAAGAGAGATTCGGATTAAGTTCGCAGATGCAAAGAGCTGTTGTTTCTATCGTATCAAATATAGCAGAAGGCGTGTCTCGAAATTCTGTAAAAGAGAAAATTCGATTCGTTGAGCTTGCATACGGTTCTTTAATGGAACTGTACTGTCAGTTGTATGTATCTGTCGATTTGGATTATTTGACGTCCAATACATTTACGCTCATCAAAGCAGAAATAGACAAAATAGCCAATAAAGCGAATGCGCTAAAAAGAAGTTTCATTAAGCAGTTAAACAGTTAAACGATTAAACAATTCAACAGATACAATGCCCTCCGCAATTGAATTCGACAACATATCAAAGCAATACCGTCTCGGATTGGTCTCGACGAGAACCATTTCGCACGACCTTAAACGTTGGTATACAACGAAAATACTCCGAAAAGAAGACCCATACCTGAAAATAGGTGAAGTAAACGACCGTGCGCATAAGGGCGAGAGCGAATATGTGTGGGCACTCAAAGACATAACCTTCAATGTGGAGCAGGGCGAAGTGTTGGGTATAATCGGCAAAAACGGTGCAGGCAAAAGTACCCTGCTCAAAATACTGTCGAAGGTAACCTCGCCTACGACAGGCACTATCAAGGCACGCGGACGAATAGCTTCGTTGCTCGAGGTAGGCACAGGCTTCCACCCCGAGATGACAGGACGCGAAAACATCTATATGAACGGCTCTATAATGGGAATGACCAAAGCCGAAATAACCCGTAAACTCGATGAGATAGTCGATTTTGCTGGGGTGGAGCGTTATATAGATACGCCCGTCAAGCGATACTCGTCGGGTATGACCGTAAGGCTCGGATTTGCTATTGCCGCTCACTTGGAGCCAGAGATACTCGTTGTAGACGAGGTACTTGCCGTAGGCGATGCCGAGTTTCAGAAAAAAGCCATCGGCAAGATGCAAGACGTCTCTCGCGGCGGCGGACGTACTGTGCTGTTCGTAAGCCATAATATGGCTGCAATAAAGAGTCTGTGTGGCAGAGGAGTAATTCTCGAAAACGGAAATATAAAAGATATCGGACAGATAGACCCGATTGTGAGCTGTTATTTGAGGGGAAACAGCAATATAGAAAATTACGAACATTGGCAGACGCCTACTATCGTGGGCGATGGCTTCGAACTGCTTGAGATTGGAATACGAAAGAAAGGTGCCGACTACAACGCAGTTATGCGGGTCGACGACGAACTGGAGCTAGTAGTAAGATACAGACTTACAAGGCATTTTCCACAATTCCACCTTACATTTCATATAAAAAACGATATGGGCGAGAAATTGTTTTCGTCTTCGGGTGGAGGCACTTGCATAGATTACGAACACCCGACGGGAGAGTATGAGCAGACATGTCATATTCCTGCAAATTTTTTCAATTGGGGTAGTTTTTCTATAGATTTATATGTGGTACGCGACCGAAGCAATGGTTTTGTCATCGAAAACGATTTGGTAACATTTACTTTGGTGAATCGAGAACAAGAAATCGGTACATGGCTCGGACGTGAACCCGGGGATATTACTCCGCAGTTTAACTATACAGAGAAAAAACTCTAAGCAATGGACAATAAGATTATTAACGTTACATCTCCACTTCTACCGCCATTGGAAGAATTCTTGCCATACCTGCAAGACATCTGGGACCATAAATGGCTTACCAACAACGGGCACTATCATCAGCAGCTGGAAGATGCTCTGTGTCGGTATCTGAAAGTCCCATATATAAGCCTTTTTACCAATGGTACACTCCCTATCATAGTGGCATTGCAAGCATTGCGTATTACGGGAGAGGTGATAACTACTCCTTACAGTTTCGTGGCTACTACTCACTCTCTGTGGTGGAACGGCATTAAGCCCGTTTTTGTCGATATAGACCTCAATACAGGCAATCTCGACCCCGATAAGATAGAGGCGGCAATCACTCCTCATACTACTGCAATAATACCGGTACACGTGTACGGCAATCCTTGTGATACATCTCAAATACAGGCGATTGCAGACAAATACGGTCTAAAAGTAATATACGATGCCGCTCACACCTTCGGAGTAGAGGTCGAAGGAAAATCCATACTCGAGGCAGGTGATATGGCTACACTTAGTTTCCACGCAACCAAGACATACAACACGATAGAAGGTGGTGCCTTGATTTGTCGCGATGCCGAGACCAAAAAACGAATAGACTATCTCAAAAATTTTGGTTTTGCAGGCGAAACTACAGTCATTGCCCCGGGAATCAATGGGAAAATGGACGAACTACGCGCAGCTTACGGACTCCTCGAACTAAAATATGTGGATAGAGCCATAGAAAACAGGCATCGCATCGTTACGGCTTACAGACAATATTTGAGTGATACCGCGGGTATTACTTTCTTCGACGATATGCCCAATGTAAGACACAACTATTCTTATTTCCCGATTTTTGTAGACGAAGCGTCGTATGGCATATCGCGCGACGAGCTCTATTTTAAACTTAGAGACGCCGGCGTATACGGACGTCGTTATTTCTATCCGCTTATCAGTGAATTCTCTACCTACAGAAATCTGGCGTCGGCAAGCAAAGACAATTTGCCAAACGCTCACAAAATGGCTGATAGAGTGATTTGTCTACCTGTGCATCACGAACTGACTGAGGAAAATGTACTAAGAATCACAAAATTGATAACCCAAAGTACTAATTGATTGATTATGAAACTCGGAATAATGCAACCTTATTTTTTGCCTTATATCGGTTATTTTAGTATCATAAAACATACCGATGAGTTCATCTTATTCGATAGTGTACAGTTTATTAGGCATGGTTGGATAGAGCGAAATAGGATATTGAAACAGTCCGGAGGATGGCAATATATCCAAGTACCAATCATCAAAAACAATGGGCGAGAAACACTTATAAAAGACATTCGGATCAATAATACAGATAATTGGAAGACAAAGATATTGGCTCAGATACAGCATTACAAAAAAAAATCGCCTCACTACAATGATGTAATACAACTATTTAACCAAATATTTGCCGAAGAATACCATTCCATTACTTCGCTTAATAAGAAATCTTTAGATGTGATATGTAGTTATTTAGGCATTAATCGTAGGTTTCCTATTTTTTCTGAGATGAATCTGAAAATAGATACAGTATCTGCTCCTGACGAATGGGCTCTGAATATATGTAAAGCCTTGGGAGCTAATTATTACATAAACCCTATTGGAGGATTGGACTTTTTCGACCGCACCAAATACCAAAAGCAAAATATAGAGATACGTTTTATGCAATCTCAATTAACTGAATATAATCAACTTGGAGGCGCATTTGAAGCAGGATTATCTATCGTTGATGTTCTTATGTTTAACTCTGTAGATGAAGTCAATATGATGTTGGATAAATATACGCTGATATGATTAATCATAAAAAGTTTGCTATATATTGTTCAGGGAATGCATCGAGAGTAGTTAGGTTCTACACAGACACATACAATTTAGAAACATTCTTTCCTAATGTAGTAATCTACGATGGCGATAGTAAAGATACTCTGTCTACATTGTTGAAAATATTTCAACAACGGCTGAAATACATCAACTTTGATTTATTGAACGATGAAGAAAAACGAAGAATAAATACCTATACCTCACAATTCATCTTTCGTACTATGCAAGACTCTAATAGTGAGTACTTAATATGTTTTGGACGGCGAATACTCAAAAAAGATATTATAAATGCCTATTCGGGACGATTGATAAATTTTCACCCAAGCCTTTTACCTGCTTTCAAAGGATTACAAGCAATAGATCAAGCATTAGCAGCAAACACCTCTATATTAGGCAATACAGCACATTACATAGATGAAAAAATCGATAATGGGAAAATAATTATACAGTCGGCAATGAAATGCGAAGATTTTGTGGATTATGAAGATGTTTTAGAATTACAATTCCCTATGTTAAAGATTATTCTTAGAGATATATTGGGTTTTGAGGTGTCGCAAGAAAGCATTTTTGCAGAGATAAAGAACAGAAAAAAAGGTTATTTATTGCCTACCAATGTATTAGAGATTTAGAGATAAGATAATTTGTAAATATATTTATTCCAAAGCTATATGATCAATACTTCTGATAAGATGGTAAGTGTATTTATGTTAGCATACAATCACGAAAAGTACATTGCCGAGGCAATAGAGAGTGTCCTAATGCAAAAGACTGATTTTGATTTTGATATTGTTATCGGCGAAGATTGTAGCACCGATGCTACCCGTCATATTGTTTTGGAATATGCCCAAAAATATCCAAATAAAATCAAACCTATCCTACATAACGTAAATGTTGGAGCTATGCTCAACCAAATGTATGTTTTAGAGGCTTGTACAGGTAAATATGTAGCTATGTGCGAAGGCGACGACTATTGGACAGATCCGTTTAAACTACAAAAACAAGTCGATTTCCTCGAAGCTAACAAAGAGTACGTGCTTACCACTCACGGATATAGGATAGTAAAATACGATAGCGACCCTCACACGATAGACCACAGTGAGTTTATAGGCAATAATAATACTGACGGATTCGAATTCGACAAGGATTTTACTCTGTATCATTGGGTTACTCAGCCTGTTACGGCTCTCTTTCGTCGCTCGGCGTTTAAAGTCGATATCAGACAATACTGTTATTTTCGCGATGTACACCTATTTTATCATATCCTGAAAAACGGCAAAGGATATTTCCAAAATTTTGTCGGAGCAGATTATCGACTACACAATACCGGGATAGATTCTACTGTCGAGGGAATTGAGCGACGTTGGCTTGAATATAAGATTTATAGAGATTTATTCAACGGCAGCCGTAATGATGATAGCTTAAAGAAAAGATTTATAAGACAACAGAGCGATTATCTTACTCTTATTTGTGATGAAACGCGACAGCACTCCAAACATAACAAACTACATACCAAAGAGTTTATCTTCGATAGCTTGAAATACTGCGGAATTATTAAATTTGCTGTCGTAATAAAAAAAATATTATTGTCGTACTTAACTCGTAATAAGTAATGTGCACTAACTCTTCGGCATTGGTTTCCATCGTTTTACCCGTTTATAATGGAGCTCGTTTTTTAGCGGAGTCTATCGAGAGTTGCCTAGCTCAGACATACGAAAATTGGGAGTTGATTATAGTAAACGACTGTTCCACAGACGCTTCTCTCGATATTGCCCAAAATTTTGCCTCCAAAGATACTCGTATACATGTATATAGCAATGAGATAAATAAAAAACTACCTGCCTCTCTTAACGAAGGTTTTCGGCATGCGAGAGGCAAATATTACACATGGACCTCACACGACAACCGTTTTCATCCCGATTTTCTGAGAGTTTATGTAGACTATCTCGAACATAATCCTTCAATCGGTTTTCTTGCCGGGTCTTATCAAGCTATTGATACAGATGGCAATATGCTCTATAAGGTCTCTCTTAGAGACCCCGAAAAGTTTATCCCTTTAGTAAATACTGTGGCTTATGCCTTTATGTATCGTGCCGAAGCAGCTCGAATGGCGGGCGAATACGATGAAAATTTATTTTTAGTAGAAGATTACGAATATTGGGTACGGCTATGGATGTGTACGAAAGTGGCTCATATCGAAGAATGTCTCTATTTCACGCGAGTACACCCAGGTACACTTACAGAGATACGTAAAAAGGATATCGCTCGTAAACTACTCGAAATGAGACTTATGTATTTCGACAAATTTACCGAACGACTTAAAAAGACTCCACGCCTGCTCCGCGACTTTTTTATTTCCATAGCCGACAATACTTCCGGTCGACAGTTTATAATGTTATACCTCAAGATGTTTGCTATATCACCTATTCGCTTTGGTTTATATTATATATCGGTTTATCGTCCGTTGAAGTTTCTCAAAAAGTTCGATTGGTATTGGGCTTTAAAACGAAAAGTACTTAACAAATAAATCCTCCTGAAAATGAAAAGACTAACAGTATTGATGCCCGTGTATAATGTCGCTCCTTATGTGTCAGATGCCATTGAGAGTGTGCTTAGTCAGACCTACTCCGACTTCGAGCTGTTGGTCTTAGACGATTGTTCGACAGACAATACTGCCGATATTGTCAAAAGTTTCAAAGATTCACGTATTCGTCTTGTTAGCAATGAAGTGAATTTAGGTTTGGCAGAAAATCTCAATAAAGGCATCGAATTGGCTGATACCGAATTTATTGCACGTATGGATGGCGATGATATTGCATGTCCTTTATGGTTAGAAAAAGGTGTCGCTACATTGGATAGTCGTCCGGAGGTGGGAATATGCAGTTTTGGGTTTGAGTTTTTTGGAGACAAAAACTCACTTGTACGTTTTCCCGAACACAACGAAGATTCTAAGGCAGAAATGCTATTCGGTTGTACGGTAATAGTTCCCGTATTTCGCAGGAGTATAATGGTCGACAATGGATTACGATACGAAACCTCGGCATTTCCTGCCGAAGATTATTCTATGTGGTCGTATTGTTATCGTGTTACTCAAGTGTATAATGTTCAGGAGACTATGTTTCGTTATCGCACACATAACACTCAGATTTCCACCGAAAAACGCAGATTGCAGATAGAGAAAGCCAATAATGTACGTCTCAGAATGCTCGATTGGCTCAATCCAAACTTTTCTGAGGCTGAAAAACAGTTTTTTGTAGACCACTTTGCTACTTGCAATATTCGTGACAGGCATAGTTTGATGGCTATAAAAAAATTTGCCGATAAACTGGTAAGTAAAAACATATACGGGCACTATTCTTCAGAGGCTTTGGCGAAGAGATTTGCTATGCATATAGCTTACAGCACATTAAGTTTTGCAGAAGATTATTATTTTTCGAAAAGATACTCTCTTGGGATCTACATCAAACTCTTACTCAGTGGTTTATATACTACTATACCTATCAAACACAGATTTAAGCTATTAGCTAAATGTATTTTAATGAGAAGGAAATGAATGTTTTAGGTAAAATTAAAAGAAAGATATACAATCTCTCTCACCCCGAGCTGGGAGTCGTATTGATGCTACACAGGATCGTCGATAGCAGAAGTCGTATCGCAGCAAATAGAGACCTTGAAATTACTGCCGACTTTTTGGAAAAGACTATTCTCAAATACCGACAAAAAGGATATATCTTTGTAAATCTCGATGAAGTGGCAAACATAATAGAGAAAGGCAAAACCAAACATAAGTTTGTGTGTTTCACCTTCGACGACGGATACAGAGATAACTATGAAATAGCTTATCCTATTTTTAATAAGTACAATATACCTTTTACCATCTATGTAGCAACCGATTTCTACGAACAAAAAGCGTTGCTATGGTGGTATATGTTAGAATATCTTGGAGTTACCGACGAAGAATTTCTCGCCTATCGCGAAAAAATATTCAATCTTAAGACAGACCAGATAGAAAGTGCTTTTAGAGAGTGGTTTCCTGGCAGGAATTATTCTTTTGCCGATATGGTAAATAAAATGTCGCTTACCGTCGCCCAGATTAAAGAGCTATCGGATAGCGGCTTATGCTGCATTGGTTCTCATACTGTTACACATCCGAGATTAGACAAACTTACACCCGAAGAGCAAAGAGATGAGATTTCAACCTCAAAATATAAATTAGAGGATGTCGTAGGCAAACAAATAGAGCATTTTGCTTTTCCATACGGATGTTATAATGCAGATACAGTACTAATTGTGGCAGAGTGTGGCTACAAAACTGCTGTCAGGGCGTATGGTGGCATAGTAAGAAAGGGAGCAGAGTTATTGCAAATTAATAGAGTATTTTTAAAGTAGTAGTGTGTTGGTTAATAAGAAATGAATATAGCAGAACAATATAATTCACTAAAGCAGCGAGTCTACGATTATCGTTATAACTTTGGTAGCAATATCAAATATTATAATTTTTGGAAAGGAGAGAAACCCAAAGAAATATGGTTTTCACGATTTATTAATAGTCGCAACTTGGCTCAGAAAAAAAAGATATGTTTTTTCTCCGTATTGGGTAAAAAAAACAATATACGTTTGAAAAATAATAGAATAAATATATTTTTTTCTGGGGAAAACATGTACTCTGATAGATTTATATCGTATCGGTCGTTTTGTGAAAAACAACATTTCGACTTATATATCGATTTTAATACTTATGCAAACAAGAATTCTATAAGGTTTCCTCTGTGGTTGATGTTTATGTTTGAGCCGGAAGCAACATACAACGATATAAAAGCAAGGGTTGGGCAATTGAGATACCCTACTTTCGAGAATAAACAACGCTTTTGCTCATTAGTGGCAAGCCATGATTTTAATGGTATAAGGGGAAAAATGTTTGAGGCATTATCTTCTGTTGATAAGGTGGTATCTGCTGGAATATTTAGGAACAATTCAGATGAACTCCATTCTGATTACGAAAATAATAAACATGATTTTATAAAACAGTTTAAGTTCAATATATGTCCGGAAAACTCTAATCATCATCTTTATGTTACAGAAAAAATATTTCAGGCTATCGACGCCGGTTGTATTCCTATTTATTGGGGAGGAGATAATAACCCAGAATATAATATCTTAAATAAAGATGCCATTATGTTTTGGAACGAGGATGATAATACAGAACTAATAAAAACTATAACGAAAATAAATACGGACAGACAAGCATACAATAACTTTGCGAAGCAGCCAAGATTATTGAATGGAGCAGAAGACATTGTAATTGAGATGTTTATTTCATTAGAAAAAGCCATATGCGATGTGATTAAGAATTAAAATGACACTTTGTGTTGTACAAATACGATTATTTTTGCAGATTAAGGTTATAGAATTTGATATTTTGAGATTATGAAAATTTCCATTGTTATTCCCGTTTATAATGTAGAGAAATATTTGTCGCGGTGTTTGGATTCGGTACTTAATCAGAGTTACGATAGCGACTACGAAGTCATTTGTGTCGACGACGGTAGTACCGATGGCAGTTCTGCAATACTCAAAGAGTATGCTGATATAAACGAAAAAATAAAGATAATCAGACAGGAGAATAGAGGATTAAGTGGTGCACGTAATACGGGACTTCGGGCTGCTCGCGGTCAGTATGTATGGTTTGTCGATAGTGACGATTGGGTATCTGATAGAGCGTTGAGTATTTTGCACGACAACGCTAATGGGCAGGATATATTGTGTTTCAATGCTTGTATGTTTGATGATAACAAAAATGTATTTATCGACAATAGCAGCAATAATACCGGAAATGAATTTTCGATGAATGGCTGGGAATATTACAATTATTTTGTTTTAAAACCCGAAAAGATACATTTTGTCTGTGTTTGGCAAAGATTATATCGCAGAGAGTTTTTGTTGGAGAATAGTCTTTTTTTCGAAGAAGGTATCTATCACGAAGACAATCTATTTACACCTATTGTTTGTTATTATGCAGCTTCCGTAAAGGTGATACCCGATATATTGTACATCTACCGTATACGTCAAGGCAGTATTACACAATCGATTAACAGTAAGCGTATATTAGACACAATACACGTTACCAATCGCCTTGCTAAGTTCTTTATTCCCAAAGATAATATAGATAAGCGAACTGTATACAAAATACTTGCTTCGGATTATATCAATTTCTTTTCGGAAGAAATATTCAATTTGTATGGTGATAAAGACAAAGAAATAAGCAAGTTAGTTGATTTCGAAATGTTTCGAAAAACGGCAGTGAGTCCACGTCACAGATTTCTATACTATCTTATAAAGGTCTCGCCTACCCTATTTCGAGCATACTCCAAATTAGTAAAAAAGCTAAGGCAATAAACGAATATAAAGCTGTAATGTTTTCTGTAATAATACCTTTGTTCAACAAAGCATCGTACGTAGAGAAAGCCATTCGGTCGGTGTGGTCGCAGACATATCGCGATTTTGAGTTGATAATAGTCGACGATGGTAGTACCGACGGTTCTTTGTCTGTCGTAGAATCGTTTTGTTCCGAATTGAGCAAAACCGACTTAAAGACAAAATTCTACATCGTATCACAAAAAAACTCCGGGGTATCGACTGCCCGCAACAATGGTGTGAAATCAGCACAATATCCCTACATTTGTTTCCTCGATGCAGACGACTGGTGGGAACCTACATTTTTGGAAGAGATGAGCCGATTTATAGGCGAATTCCCACAAGCAGGTATATACGGCACAGGTTATTACATCGTAAAAAACGGCCGAAATCGTGTAGCTCCGGTGGGAGTAGAGACCGATTTTGAGAAGGGAATTATCGATTATTGTAAGGTATATGCCCGAACACTCTGTATGCCACTTACTTCTATTTCGATTGCCGTACCGAAGCATATTTTCGAGCAGGCAAACGGGTTTAAACCCGCTCTGAAACTTGGCGAGGATTTCGACCTCTGGGTACGTATCGCTATGAATCATACTGTTGCATATCTAAACAAACCTTTGGCATACTACAACCAAGATGTAGAGCTACAAAATAGAGCTATCGGCGGTAAATTATACAAACCGTCGGAACACATGCTATTTTCGGATTATGGCGTATTTATGCAGAATACCGATTTTCACTATCTGTACGAACGTTTGGCTTTGTACAGTCTATTGCCCTATTATTACAGCAATGTCAATAAAATAGAGATCGACAGCATATTGTCGCAGATAGATTTGAGTAAACACGACGGTATATACGTATGGTATTACAAGCGTCTGCCTCGTTGGATGGTAAGATTATGGCAAAAAACACTAAAAACATTAAGTATCATAAAAAATAGGATTATAAAATGAAAAAAATTCTACTGGTATTCGGTACTCGTCCGGAGGCAATAAAAATGGCTCCGCTAGTGAACAAATTCAAAGAGTATTCCTCAGATTTCCAGACTATTGTCTGCGTTACAGGGCAACATCGTCAGATGCTCGATAGTGTATTGAGGCTCTTCGATATTGTGCCCGACTATGACTTGGACATAATGAAGCCCGGGCAGGATTTGTACGATATCACATCGCGTGTAATACTCGGAATGCGTGATGTACTCCGAGAGTCGCAGCCCGATATAGTATTTGTTCACGGCGACACCACTACTTCGATGGCGGCGGCAATGGCTGCATTTTATAGCCAAATACCTGTAGCTCATGTAGAAGCTGGTTTGCGAACATATAATATCTATAGCCCTTGGCCGGAAGAGATAAACCGTCAGATTACGGGACGTATCGCTCGGTGGCACTTATCACCCACCGAGATATCGAAACATAACCTATTGAAAGAGAGTGTCCTCGCCGACAATATTTTTGTTACCGGCAATACTGTTATAGATGCTCTGCTATGGGTAAACAATAAGATAATAAACGACAAAGCATTGTCCGATAGTTTAACCCGACAGATATCGAACATCGGTTACGATATTTGTCGCCTACAAAACGGTAAACGTCTGATACTTATCACAGGGCATCGGCGCGAGAATTTCGGTGAGGGATTTTTGAATATCTGTATGTCTATCAAAGAATTGGCTAAGAAATACATGGATGTCGATTTTGTTTATCCTATGCATCTCAATCCCAATGTACGCAAGCCAATCAAAGAGATTTTCGGCGATATCGATAGCCATCAAGGAAAAGCTGCCGACAACATCTATTTCATCGAGCCACTCGATTACCTTCCTTTTGTCTTTCTTATGGGGAAATCTCACCTATTGCTTACCGATAGCGGAGGGGTACAAGAAGAGGCTCCCGGACTTGGCAAACCAGTACTTGTAATGCGCGATACCACCGAACGCCCCGAAGCCGTAGAGGCTGGTACAGTGGCTTTGGTCGGTACCGATAGGCAATGTATTGTAAATAAGGTATCTTCGTTGCTCGACGATGAATCGATATATCGGGCGATGTCGAAGGCACGAAACCCTTATGGCGACGGGAAAGCGTGCAGTCGGATAGTAGATCTATTCAGACATCTGACCTGATACCCTACATACCGACGACAGCGTCTGCTGCAAGGCGGCATAAGACACCAGTAAAATTATGGTTATAAGCGACTTTCGTCTTATAAAAACACATACTCGAGTGCCTCGTAGATTTCGTCTTTCGACGATTTGCAGTTGCAGTGGAATCGACCTATATCTTCGAGCAAGGTGAAGTTTATCGTATTGGTAGTGTTCTTTTTATCGTGCTGCATGAAGGCATATATTTCATCGAAGTCGCGGCAATCAATCGGTATGGCAGTATAATGCTCTTTTATAAAAGAGTGCAGTCGGTGGAGCTCTTTTTTGGAGAACTTGTAGTGAATTACCGACAGATAGAGTTCGCACACCATTCCCCAAGCGACAGCGTGCCCGTGAGTAAGTTCTATTTTTCGGCTTACAGCCAGAGCCTCGAAAGCGTGTGCAAACGTATGCCCGAAGTTCAATGCTCGCCGTTCGTTGCGGTCGTATCGGTCTATCTTCGCCAGATATTGCTTAATCTCTATATCTCTCTTTATCAAACAGTTAAGAAGTTTTTTATCGATATTTTCCAAATCTATATCGTATGTCTGCCGTAGCAAATCGGAGTCCGATATAAGACCGTATTTGAGCATTTCGGCATATCCGTCGGCTTTTGCCGTATAAGGCAACGTATCTATTAAATCTGTATCTATCAATATCCATTTGGGGTCGGCAAAGACACCCACTTCGTTTTTCAGACCGGCGAAGTTTATCCCCGTCTTACCGCCTATCGATGCGTCTACCATTGCCATAAGTGTGGTCGGAATATTCACGAAATCGCAGCCTCTTTTGAAGGTTGCTGCCACGAAGCCTCCAAGGTCGGTAGTGATACCGCCTCCAATATTTACGATCAACGATTGGCGGTTTGCTCCCTCATTACCAAGCCATTGCCATAGCGACACGGCTTCGTCTATCGACTTAGCGCTCTCGACGGCTACCATCTTATATACCGACCTTATGCCGGTACTTCGAAGTCTTTCTATAATATCTGTAAATATATCATACACAGTACTATCTATAACGACAAATATACCATCGTCGCGATATTTGCCTACTATTTTCTCAATATTTCGCACTAAGTTCGAATACAGTATTTTCATCGGATGTTAGGGGCTTTTTGCAGTGCAAAGTTAAGTGATTTTTTTTGCTTTTTATTGATAGAAAAAGCTACTTGTTTTTTTATAAAAATTATTATCTTTGTATCGTTGTACAATATAGATATATTTATCTATTTACAACCATAATCATCTCATTATCAGTGATTTTTATTTTTTTATATTATAAACCAAATTAATTTTAAAGCAATGAAGAGACAGATTTTTAGTGTTATGGCATTATTATTACTTGTAGCTACAGTATTGACTATGAGCAGCTGCAAGAAAGAGACTCTCACTATCAAGAAGCAATGGCTATTGTTAGATGGAGAAGACGAAAACATGGTAGATATTTCATGTACTAAAGAAGGGTATATTATTATGGCAGAGCTAAGTGAAGAAACTGCCAAGAAGCATAACTTACCTAAAGACACCTATTTCATAAATTCCTCGTATGAAATAATTGAGATTAAAAGTACAAGCAAAACATCCGGGGTCGTAAAAATAAAAGGGGAAAAAGGGGAAATAGAAGATCTTAGCTATAGAAACCTCACTAATAAGGTAGTGATATTTAGTGTTCCAAACGAAAAAGCGGGTAAGACAACCATTTCATCTATGGGAGCAGAGGCTTTCGAAAGTAAAATACCTCTTCAAGAATATCCGACAAAAGATTAGAAACAAGGTGAATATCACAGAAATAAATCACTAATAACACGATTGTTACCTCTCGGCTCATAGCCGAATATTCGGCACGAAAGCAACGACCGTGAACTATAAAGAGGCTGTCCGGAAGGGTAGCCTCTTCTTTTTTCTCTGCAAATTTATCTACCTGTATTTAAGGTAGATTCTTCGTATTTTTCCGGTCGGTAGACACTATCCTCTTTAAACGCAAAACCTCTCTTCTGAGATGCGCAATCTCTTCGTTTTGTTTCTCAATAGTCTGTAATAGAGGATTCAACTCTTCGTCGTTGATAGACTTTGGAAACTGAGCCTCGACTCGTCCAATAAAATCGCTCAAAACATTCATATAGTTTACAAACGCATTGTATTCAGACTCATAGTGTGTACCCATACGATTGCCATCGCTCGTATACAGATGACTATACATATAATAGAAGTGAGACACATCTTGTAGCCTCAGCCAATCGGCTTGTAGCAAGCTATCTGGAAAGACATGTACTTTTTTCGACATCGCATAAAGCTTATTCAAAGCCTCGTTTTGCAGCTCATTACCGCAATAAGCCGTAAGACTTTTATCGTCGTTTGTCCACGATATGGGGTCGGGCACAGGCAAAGTGCCTATCGGAGTATTTTGAGCGATGGTATATAACGGTGTAGAGAACGATACGCCGTTTCTATCGGCATAGTCGGGCAAAGCCCTGAAAAACTCGAATATCCCGCTATGTTCGTTATTCGTAATACCAAGTATATCGTATCCGCACATTATGTTGAAAACACTCTCTTTATCAGGCGATTTGCCTATCCAACTCATAAACTTATCGGCAGTAAGCGGATACTCGTCCCAGTCCCATTGCGAGAAACGGAAATTAAAGTTGTCGCTGAGCACATTATCGCGTATAAGTAGCTTCATCTTTGACAGATACGGATGATTATAAACGAAATGCGGACTCTTGTAACCCATTATGTGTTTTGCACCTTCGGTGATAATAGTACGAAAACCCATCTCCGATGCTTTTTTACCTATCTCATCGGAGTATATCATCGAGGTATTGAACAGCACATTAGGCTTATAACCAAACAGTTGCTCTATATTTCGGCTCTGTTGCAATACTTGTCGTCGAAACTCGTTGTCGTCGAATACCGACGATAACGAATAAGAATAAGGCATCGCCAGAAACTCCACCTTGCCTGTCTTAGCCAGAGCATCGAACGAATCTATCACCTCAGGAGCAGACTCTTCGAATCTTTCGAGAGCTATACCCGATATTGCAAACGATACCCTGAAATTGGAGTCGGCATTTTCGAGCATATCGAGCATAAGACGATTGGCAGGCAGGTAACATTTTTCACTCCTATTTTTCAGATTATTGTCGTTGGCATAGTCGTCGTAATAATAGTGGTCGTTGTCTATGTCGACAAACGTATAATGCTTTAATACAGGCTCTTCGTGAACAAGAAATATAAAATTGACGTTTTTCATATAAAAAGTGAGAATGCACGATTAATTCGATTTTTCAAATATACGAATTTATTCTCACTTATAAATCGATTGATACGAGATTTTTTATTAATTTCGCTTTGCGGAAAATGAAACGGAAGTGGTACCATAATCGACATGATAAATGGAATCTAATTGGGCAATAAAAGAAATAAGCGACGAAGAGCATAAGATTATCAATCGACTATCGGAAGAGTTGACAGTATCGCAATACATAGCCAAACTATTGGTAATACGCGGAATAAATACTTTTGATGAGGCTAAAGATTTCTTTCGTCCGTCGCTCGACAACCTCCACGACCCTTTTCTTATGAAAGATATGGCGATAGCAGTCGATAGAGTAAACAAGGCTCTACGTAAGCAGGAGAAGATACTCGTTTACGGCGATTACGATGTAGACGGAGTTACGGCGGTATCGGTCGTTTATGGCTTCCTCAAACAATACACCAAACTCATAAGATACTATATTCCCGACCGTTACACCGAAGGATACGGTATATCGTACAAAGGTATCGACTATGCCAGAGACAACGGTTTCTCGCTTATAATAGCCTTAGACTGTGGTATAAAAGCAAACGAAAAGGTCGATTATGCTGCCAAATACGGTATAGACGTAATAATTTGCGACCACCACACGCCGGGCAGCGAACTGCCGAAAGCTATTGCCGTATTAGACCCTTATCGTTCCGACTGTCGATACCCCTACTCTCATCTTTCGGGTTGTGGTGTGGGTTTCAAGCTGGTAGAGGCATTGTGTATCTCAAACGGTCTTAGAAAAGAAGATGCCTTCAAATATCTCGACCTTGTGGCTGTAAGTATCGCCTCCGATATAGTGCCTATCACGGGAGAGAACAGAATATTAGCACAATACGGTTTGCGGAAACTAAACAAACAGCCATCGGCCGGACTGAACTCTATCAAAGAGGTATGCGGTATAGCCGACAAAACGGTAGATATATCAGACATTGTCTTCAAGATAGGACCTCGCATAAATGCCTCAGGGCGTTTGTATAACGGCTCCGAAGCTGTTCAATTGCTTACATCGAGCAACGACGAGGTATTGCTACGAAAGTCCACAGACATAGACAGTTACAATAGCGAACGAAAAGATATGGATAAAAGCACTACCGAAGATGCTAAACGCCAGTTCTGCCAACAACCCGACTATTGCAACAAAAAATCGATTGTACTCTACAATCCTTTGTGGAACAAGGGTATAGTAGGTATCGTAGCATCGCGTATAGCAGAAGAATTTTGCCGCCCGACGATAATACTTACCGACAGCGACGACGGGCTCATAGCCGGCTCGGGCAGAAGCGTAGTGGGATTCGACTTGTATTCGGCTATCGATTCGTGTTCAGACCTTCTGGTAACTTTCGGCGGACACCCTTACGCTGCCGGTCTGGCAATGAAAAAAGAGTCGTTAGACGAATTTATAACCCGTTTCGACAACTTTGTAAACAACAATATTCTACCCGAACAGCTTATACCTCAAATAAATATAGATACCGAAATAGATTTTGCCAATATCTCGGCCAAGTTCATACGTATCGTCAAACAGTTTGCTCCGTTTGGTCCCCACAATATGAAGCCCGTATTTTGTACCAGACGATTACGAGATTTTCGTTCTCAAAGTAGACTGATAGGGAAAGACAATACTCATGCCAAACTGGTATTAACGCAAGACAATAAAATATTCTTCGATGGAGTAGCTTTTTGTTCGGGATATATGCGAGATTATAATATGGAAAAAATTATAAATCACTTGCGTATCGGTGGTTATATAGATATTTGCTATACCATGGAAGAAAATAGCTTCAACGGCACTATCACCAACCAATTGATGATAAGGGATATAAAAATTTCATAGTATTGATAGATGTTGTCTATCATTTTTCATAAAAAAAATGCTTACCTTTGAACATAAATATCAGTATATTTATACGATGTACAAACTATTGAATACAAGCTACTTCAATTCGAATACAACATTTTCAGACATGAAAAATAATTCTCTTTTATAGGTAAATACTATTTTACTTATAAAAGAGTTTTTTTATACTGCGTATGGCTTTTGAATGAACTATAAGCAATCAATTGAAAAATAATCAAATATGGACAATAAATTTTTTAGTAAATTTACGCCGAAGGAGCCGAAGTTTTTCCCCTTGTTGGATTCTTTGGCAGCAGTATCGCACAAGTCGGCAGAGCAACTAATCACTTGTGTAAAAGACAATAAGCCCGAAATATTACAGCGCATAAGAGACCTTGAACACGAAGGCGACCGTGTAATCGAAAAAGTATATTATGAGCTCAACGATACGTTCATCACGCCCTTCGACCGCGAGGATATAAATTCCTTAGCCAACGGCATCGACGACGTTACAGACCAGATATACGGCTGTGCCAAACGCATAACATTCTACAAGCCGAAACAAATACCTCGGGCTGCCGAAGAGATAGCCCAAATGGTGCTCGAAGGCACGCAATATATGCACAAGGCAATAGGAGAGTTGCACTCGCTTAAGAAAAAAGCAGGCGAAATAGAGAAATACTGCAACAAACTGCACGAGATAGAGAGCCAAGCCGACGAGGTGTTTCAGAATTTCACCATCGAACTGTTCGAAAACTATACCGATGCAATAGAGATAATCAAACTCAAAGAGATTGTCAACGTACTCGAAGGTATCACTGACGAGATAGACCATATCGGTAAGACCATAAAAATAATAATTGTCAAATACGCATAACAAGCGATACATCGTAAACATAACACTCTAAAACACTTATATCTTGTGGTTTTATTAGTAACAATCGTACTGCTCGCTCTTTTGTTCGATTTCATCAATGGCTTCCACGACGCAGCCAACTCTATCGCTACAATTGTTTCCACGCGGGTACTGACACCTTTTCAAGCAGTTATTTGGGCTGCTTTTTTCAATTTTGTTGCCTTTTTTATCTCGAAGTTCATCATCGGAGAGTTCGGCATAGCCAACACCGTATCCAAAACCGTAGTAGAGAGTTATCTTGTAGGTAGTGTCGCACTGAAAGTGATACTTTCGGGTGTCTTGGCTGCCGTGGTTTGGAATCTGCTTACGTGGTGGCTGGGTATCCCGTCGTCGTCGTCGCATACCCTCATCGGGGGATTTGCGGGGGCAGCCATAGCTGCTTGGGGCTGGCAAGCCGTGCACGGCGAAGTGGTGTTCAAGATAGCGGCATTCATACTAATCGCCCCTCTGGTAGGTATGGTTACGGCAATGATTATCACTATTATAATCGAGCATATCTGTAAAAAAGCTAATCCACACAGGGCAAACCATTGGTTCAAGAGACTGCAACTGCTCTCGTCGGCACTCTTTAGTATCGGACACGGTATGAACGACTCACAAAAAGTAATGGGTATCATAGCAGCAGCAATGATAGCAGCTCACTCTCTGGGCTTGGCAGGTGGCATACACTCTATCAACGACTTGCCGAGTTGGGTGCCAATCACGTGTTTTACAGTGATTTCTATCGGCACTATGAGCGGTGGCTGGAGAATAGTAAAAACTATGGGTTCTAAGATAACCAAAGTAACACCATTCGAGGGCGTAGTGGCAGAAACAGCAGGAGCTATCACTCTGTATATGACCGAAATACTTAAAATTCCTGTCTCCACCACACACACTATCACGGGTGCTATCATCGGTGTTGGAGCTACCAAACGTCTCTCGGCTGTCCGCTGGGGAGTAACCAAGAGTCTGCTTGTGGCTTGGTTGCTTACAATACCTGTAAGTGCCTTACTTGCAGGCATTATTTATAAAATCGTAGCTTTATTCTAAAAATAATTTGTTATGAATAAGATTCTGAAGAAGATAGAATTTTCTTCTCTCGTAACGGGATTTGTCGTAGAAGCACCTGAGGTGGCACGCTCTCATCGGGCAGGGCACTTCGTCATAGTTCGTACGGGCGAAAAAGGCGAACGTATACCGCTTACAATCGCCGATAGCGACAAAGAGGCAGGCACTATATTGATTATAATACAAAGAGTAGGCATCTCTACCAACAAGCTGTGCGACCTCAACGAAGGCGACTACATAACGGACTTGGTAGGTCCTCTGGGACAGTCGACACACGTAGCCGATTTCGGCACAGTGGTTTGTGCCTGCGGAGGAGTAGGAGCAGCACCTATGTTGCCTATCTCTAAGGCTCTGAAAAAAGCAGGCAACAAGATAATCGTAATACTTGCAGCCCGTACCAAAGAGCTCATAATACTCGAAGAGCAGTTCCGACAATTTGCCGATGAATTGCTGATATATACCGACGACGGTTCGTACGGCATCAAAGGCTTGGTTACCAACGGAGTGGAAGAGGTCATAAAACGCGAAAAAGTAGACAGGGTCGAAGCCATCGGTCCTGCGGTGATGATGAAATTCGTATCGCTGCTGACCAAACAATATGACATTCCTACCGAAGTATCGCTCAATACCATTATGGTAGACGGTACGGGTATGTGCGGAGCCTGCCGCATAACGGTCGACGGGCAGACAAAGTTCGTATGTGTCGATGGTCCGGAGTTCGACGGACACAAAGTCGATTTCGACGAAATGATGATGCGACTCAGCTACCGAGAAGCATAGATAGTCAGCGACTTACCACTACCCTACTCCTACCAAGCGTCTACTCACCTGCGGGACGAGTTTTCCACCTGCGGTGCATCCAGACCCATTGAGTAGAATTTTCTCTTATAATTTGCTCGATAGCATCGGATTGTATCTGTGTATTCACTATAAGGTCGTTTTCTTTATTATTGGTTTTGACCATCTCTAATGGTCTGTAAATAGTGAATTTATATTTTTTGATACCTATCTGCTTCATAGCCATCGGCAATATTACAGCATCGGTATCGGCAGCCAGCCTCGATGCTCCGAGGGGAGTGAATGTTTTTCGTCCGAAAAAATCGACAAAACAACCCTTTACCGATGTATCTTGGTCTATCATCAATATCAAGCACTTACCTTCGTGTAGACTTTTTACCAACTGTTTGTAAGACCCGTCTCTATTAAAATTGACCATTCCGCGCCGCTTGCGAAACCACACCATAGTTTTCTGTACCAGAAACCCTTTTATAGGTTTACTTGCTGCTACCGTATCGTATCCCAACATCGGTGGGGTAACCGCCGACAATTCCCACGACGAAATATGAGGAATGAGGCAGATAACCCCCTTCCCCTTGTCGTAGGCAGCCTTTAAATACTCTTCGCCTTCTACTTCTACTATTTTGAAATAATGCTTTGGTTTCTTGATATAAACAAATGAAAAAAAATCGAGAAAAGCAGAGGCTACATTTGAAAAAACCTCTTTTGCCATTGTTACTACCTCGTATCCCGACAAATCGGGGTATACCTTAGAAATATTGTCTAATGCCGTATTACGTGCTATATGTCCGTATTTATAATATATTTTACCTGCAAATGAGTCGATTACTCGGCGTAATGGTCGAGGACATATCCACAAGAATATCATAATGATAACGAAAAACGGATAAGCCAAAAGTAATACCGTCTCTCGTCTGAAATTACTTATCTGCCAGCGTTCTATCCTAATCTTTTTTAAGCAAGCCATTTAGCAATACATCCATAATGATTTGTCGTCGGTCGTTGGCGTATGTAGCTACGTTGCTATTCATATAAGGGGCTTCCATACCTTTAAGAGCATACAACAGAAACATAGCCGTCCACTGCGACGATAGTTCTTTGAACAAACCGTTGGCAATACCCTCATCGATAATCTGCCGAAGCATCTTTATCTCTTTCATATCGATAGGACGACGAGCTTTCTCAACCTCCTGAATATCTTTGAAAAAATCGGCTTTTAGCGATCCATTACGGAAGACTACTTCCTTGATAGTCTCGAAGCGAGTAAAAATATAAATTTCAAGTTTTTTATGTGGGTCGACATTGATCGCCATTATCTCCTCGAGCTTCTTAATGATGATATTCATCTCATTCTCAATCACTGCTGTATAGACTTCGTTTTTATTGTTGAAGTAGTCGTAAATTGTACGCCTTACCTTGCCCGCAAGTACTGCTATATCATTCATAGTAACGTTATCCTTGCCTTTTTGAGCAAACAATTCACGTGCGACATTAATAAATAATGTTCTTGTAATGACCGACTTGGGAACATTCATATATATATTTTCTTGCAAAATTACCAAAAAATCACCAAAGACCAAATTTATTCCTACAAATATAGCAACTTTTTGTATTACAATATCTACTCTTCAATTCTCTCAATGCCTGCGACTCAAACGCACTATGGCTATCGATGCCCAGACTTGCAAAACCATTGGTAATAAAATTTTTTTCCGATGGAATATTTTTAAGCAGTTCTCTCGACAAGTCGGTATATTCCAATATGTTGAATTTGATACCATAAGCATAGAAAAACGGTATAACACTATTAATCAATAAAGTATCTATCGTACTCTTCGATAAATTTCTATGAATACGGTCGGACTTAGTGCCAAAACGATAATGTGAAGTCCAATACTCCGATGGTGTACATCGATAGTAATCAACAAGCTTACGATACGATTTCTGTTCTATAACCTTCGAAAACAGCCGCGACGAACGATGTATGATAGCTGCAAATTGCGCTATTCTCAAGGTCGGAAAGTTTGTAGGACGTACCCGAAACTGCTTCCACTGCGCGATAGACATCGGTTGCAATCTGTACTTTTGCCGCAGAAAAGCGAACTCTTTCCGTAACAGGTCGAAATACTCGTCTTCGACAGATTGTTCCAAAAATCCGCCAACACCGAATAGCAAGGCTTCTATCTGAGTAAGATTGTCTTTGTGTTTAGCCAGAATCTTTTGTGGTAGCCTTTTGGCTAATGCCTCGAAAGCATCGGCATTGGTACCGAAGCCGAAACTACGTGCTGTAGTAATATAAAAGGCTTCTTCCCAGTCGTTTGACGTCTCTTGCAACAACTGCTCGACGGCCAAAAGACGATTAGCAAGGCGTTCGTCGAGCAACTTCGAAAATAGAGACGACAAATCTTTTTTACCTTTGGAAGCGAGCAACTTATCGGCACAATAGATAAAATACATATCGAACCGCTCGAACTCCTCTCTGAGATGCTCGGGATACGATATTACAAGCTGCGGTACGGGAGAACCATCTGTCCGAAGCGATATACCATCATCTTCGAGTATTACATGCAGTATTACAGCATCATAGGCTTTGTCTGTATTGTGTCCGTGACGTTGCCAATCGCTCGAACGAATATGAAACTCTACATTTCCAGCCCAGACGATATTGCCTATTTTCACTTTGGCATTGAATACGTCGGCACCGGCGTCGGTATTCAGTTGTCCGGTATCAATTATCTCCACACTCTGACCCTCGGTAGTATACTGCTTGGAATAGAACAACTTATTGAACCAAATATACTGTAAAAAATATTCTTTCATAAATATACATTTAGACACAAACCATATATTTACCTCACAATAAACACCTTAAGACAATTCTAATTCTCTGCGTTCAGGGTAATTGTTTCGGAAATATTCGAACCTATCGGGATTGTTTTTAAGATTTATCGAATCTCGCTCTATATCATAGTTTTGAATTAACGTCCGTAGGAGTTGGCTGCCTTTTGCCATATTTGTCCGCTTGGGACTAAGCTTTGTTTGCATAGCTAAACCGTCAAGAGAAAAATGCTCCGATATAGCATTGATACACATAGCAGTAGCATTTGCCTTGCCGTCGGCAGAGTAGCCCGCTATATGTGGGGTAGCTATGAATGCTTCTTTAAGAATGTGACTATTAATATCCGGCTCGCCCTCCCAGCAATCTATGGCAAAGCCACCGATTCGCCCATCTTTATATGCCTCTGCCATAGCACGCTCGTCGACAATACCACCTCTCGCGGCATTTACGATAAGCGGTCGTTTGGCACATCGCTCGAAAAAGGCGGTATTCGCCAGATGATACGTCGGAAATTTGCCTTCGTTCGTCAGCGACGTATGGAAAGAGATAATGTCGCACTGCTCGGCTATATCGCTCAACGAAACAAAGTCGTGCCTCACACCACTCTGCTCCAACGGAGGATCATTTACCAACACTCTGATACCTAACCTATTAGCTATATACTCTACTGCCTTACCGACAAAACCATATCCTACTATTCCGAGTGTGAAAGTCGAAACATCGAGTTGTTTTTTTGCCGTCCACATCGCCAAAACCGAGCCGATATACTGAGCCACCGAAGAGGCATTGCAGCCACGAGCAACAAAAACTTCAATGCCTGCCTTACGACAAAAATCCATATCGATATGCTCGTATCCGGCAGTGGCAGTGGCTATCATTTTGATATTGGTATCGATCAGTAACACCTTGTCGCATTTGGTACGAGTACGTACAATCAACGCATCTGCCTCTTTGACAGACAGATGGTCTATGTATGCCGAAGGCAAATACTCTACCGAGCAGACACCTTCGAAAACACCTTCGATAAACGGGATATTACGGTCGATAATTATCTTCATATATGACGATTTTTTTTGTAAAAATACATTTTTTTCCGCAACCACAAAAAAGATGTAATTTTGCACCAGAAACAACAGATACCTCGATGCCCCAGACAAAGCAATACGGATTCCCTAAATCAGAACATTTGGTAGGCAAAAAAAATATAGCTTCTCTCTATGCCAAAAGCAATAAGCTATCGGAATCACCTCTGCTTCTTATATATACATTTACCGATGCGGCAGAAAGTGCAAGAGTGCTTTTCTCGGTACCCAAAAGGCATTTTCGACATGCCTCAGCCAGAAACAGATACAAGCGGTTGCTGCGAGAGGCGTATCGGCTCAATAAAAGCATTATAACAGAGAGTCTTATCGGCAAAACGTTCGGTATCGATATGGCGATAACTGTTACTAATACGGAAGTGCCCAATTTCGTCTCTACCGAACGAAATATCATCGGTTTACTAACGGCATTAGCCGCAAAAACACATGAAAAAGATATCTAAAATACTGTCATCCATACTAATATTGCCTATCGTCTTTTATCAGAAAGCGATATCGCCAATGTTGCCTGCAAGTTGCAGATATACACCCACTTGCTCGCAATACGCAATAGAGGCTATACGAAAGCATGGCATCGTCAAAGGTAGCTTTTTGGCTATCAGGCGAATACTGCGTTGCCACCCGTGGGGAGGGCATGGTTACGACCCCGTCCCCGATTGATTGTTGTCGGGTAGCCGCATAATCAACTTTTTCAGTTGGCGCTTCGATATATTGCCGAGATCGAGTGTAAATATCTCATTTTTAGGTAGGAGCTCTGATATATTGTGTGTCGGTGTCTTGCTATTGTAAGGACAAGCGTCTATACACGAATCACATCCCCATAGCCGATTGCCTATAAATGGTTTAAGTGTATCGGGGATATCGCCCTTGTGAGTCTTATTCAGATACGATACACAACGGCTTGCATCGAGTATATGCGGTGATACTATCGCTTTTGTAGGACACGCCTCGATACATCTATTACAATTACCGCATAGGTCGGGTTCTATTTGTGTATTGTACTGCAGTGGAATATCTACAAAAAGTGTCCCTATAAAGGTCATAGAGCCGTATTTACGATTTATAAGCAACGAGTTTTTCCCTATCCACCCGAGCCCTGCCCTTACGGCGAGAGCCTTTTCGAGCACCGGCGCCGAATCGACAAAGGCAGTACCGGCGCATGGTATTATCTCTGTCTGTATATGCTTTAGCAGCCGATGAAGCATTTTCTTTACTACGAAGTGATAGTCGGTACCGTAGGCATATTTGGCTACTTGGGGGCGACCTGCAGGAATAGTACGCAACGGTTTGTAATTGAGCAGAACCACTATTGCCGACTGAGCGTTTTCGACCAGCAAACTCGGGGCGAGCCGCAAGTCGAGATTACGCTCCATATAGCTCATAGTACCATTGTAACCGCGTTGTAACCAATCAACAACGTAAGGTGCTTCTCTGTCCAACGGACGAGTATCGGTAACGCCACAAGCCGAAAAGCCTATTTTAAGGGCTGCCTCGATAATATCTGCCGTAATGCGTGTCGTATCTTTCATATATCATGCAAAAATAATATTTCGATTACAACAAACGGCAGACTTTATGGGTGAGATTGTAAATATACGCCCCCCATAAACAAAAAAGCTACCGTAGGGTAGCTCTTTGTAATTACTTAGTTGCTTTGGTATTGTTTATTTTCAACTCTTTCTTCACCAAGTCGGTAACATCTACCGCTTTTGGAGACTTGTATAGTACCGTATTTTTGTCGAGTATCACCAGAAAGTTATTCTTGGCACCGACAGACTCAATCGCCTTCAACATACGCTCTTGAACAGGTTTGAGCAGCGTAGCTTGCTTCTGCTGTGCATCTTGACGTATGGTACGTACCGTAGTCTCGTAACGTTGATACAAGGTCTGAATTTTTGCCTCTTGGTCGGCTTTCATAGTGGCAGTAGCATTAGCCTTCATCTGCTCGTATTTAGCCTCTTCACTTTTGATTTCAGCTTCCATATCTTGCAGATACTTAGTATTCTGGGCATTGTAATCTGCTATCTGTTTTTCGATATCGGATATTTCCGGCATATCCATCATTATCTGTTCTGCATCGATATATCCAATTTTAACCTCTTGCGAAAATGCCACGAAAGGCACTGCCAACACCAATAGTGATAATAAAATTTTTTTCATTTCTGATTTTATGTCTTTTTTTTAAGTTATTGATATGCTTGATTTTCTATTTCGAATATCCCATAGCCGATAATACTTCGTCGCTAATATCAATTTTCGGGGATGCAAAGATAATACCTATATTTGAATTTTTATCAATTATAAGGTCGTATTTTTTTGTATTACTTAGCTCTTGTATAGCGTTGTATATTTCGTCTTGTATAGGTTTTATCAGTGCATTACGTTTTTTGAATAGTTCGCCTTCGGCTCCGAAATATTGCTTTTTCTTTTCGTTTACTTGGCGTTCTTTTGCAATAATGTCGTTTTCACGCTGTTTTTTCATCTCAGGAGTAAGAAACACAAGCTCAGTCTGATAGTTTTTGTACATAGTCTGCACCTCTGTCTGAATAGCCTCTACCTCTTTCTGCCACTTAGCAGAGAGTTGGTTCAATTGATCGTTTGCCGACTCGTATTGAGGTATGGCTTTTAGTATATAATCCATATCTATAACAGCTACTTTCTGTGCATTCATACCGACGATACCCGAAAGAATCATCAATGAAATCATTAATACTTTTCTCATAATTATTTCCTTTTATATTATTTATTCTTCCTTTGATTACGATAACGGCTAAAGTTTAATATTTATCAGATTAGAATTCTTGTCCGAGTACGAAAGTAAACTGGCTTCCACTTCTCGTATTAGAGCCGTAAGGATTGTCGAAGCCGTAGCCCCAGTCGAGACCGAGCAGACCAAATATTTGTAAGAATACTCTGAGACCTACTCCGGCAGAGCGTTTTATATTGAATGGATTGAACTGGGAGAAATCGCTCCAGCAGTTACCGCCTTCGACGAAAGCCAAAGCCCATACGACCGTACTTTGCTGCATCAGAATCGGATAGCGTAACTCCATAGTAAGACGAGTGTAGATATTACCGTTCGATGTGCGTGTAGTAGGGTTGATAGGAGTCAGTGCTCCGGAATTATATCCTCTAAGTCCCACAATTTCAGTACCTGGCGACGAATAGGCACTCATGCCGTCGCCTCCCACATAAAATTTTTCGAAAGGCGTACGTTTGTATTTGTTGAAATATCCCACGAAACCGTATTCGACACGCGTCATAAGTACAAGTTTCTCATTGCTACTAATGGGTGTAAACATTTTTGCAGAGAATTTCCATTTGTGGTACTCTACCCAGCGGCGTGTCTCCTCTGCCGGCATATTGCTGTAATCCTTACCCGACAATAGTGAATATGGCGGAGTAATGTTAAGAGATAGAGAGAATACAGAGCCTTTTCGGGTATAAATAGGGTTATCTATCGAATTGCGTTGCAAGGTGATGCCAAGAGAGAGATTGTTGGACAATCCGTTTTTGAACCCAAAATAGTAGTCATACCAATTTTTGAGGTTGTATTGCTGGTACGAAAGTTCGGTATACAACGAGAAATAATCGTCTGGCCATTTCAGACGAGTACCGATACCAAGCGAAGCCCCGAAAGTAAACATCCTTGTACCTGAATCGTATTCATTTGTATATCCGGCACCAGTAAGCCCGTTGTGGTAGTTGTATCCGTAATATGGATTAAGGTTATTGTTGAGAGCATTTCTATAACGCTCGCTAAGCCCCGTCTGTATAGCATAGTATACGCTTGCCGACAGCGAATTAGGTCGTTTGCCACCAAGCCACGGTTCAAGAAACGATATACTGAAATTTTGATAATACCTTCCGCTCGCTTGAGCTCTTACGTTGAACGTCTGCCCCTCTCCTTGCGGAACGATACGGTAAGTCGACGGACGGAATATATTTTGTATCGCAAAGTTAGTGAATTTCACTCCGACAGAAAGTATAAGTCCCTGAGGCGATATACCTGCCGAAAACTCAAATTGGTCTGATGCTTTCGACTCGAGCGAATAATTGATATCGACAGTACCGTCTTCCATATTCGGCTGTATAAGGTCGCCTTTGTAAAGCTTCTCTTCGTCGAATAGTCGCAATTGAGCCAAATCTCTCAGTGAACGTATAAGGTTATTTTGCGAATATATATCACCGGGACGTGTACGTAGCTCACGACGTATTACATGGTCGTATACACGAGTATTTCCTTTAATTATAACCTTATTGATAGTAGCCGGTTTACCCTCGTATATACGAAATTCGAAATTGATAGTATCGCCATCGATACTTTCTTCGACCGGATCTACTTGCGAGAACAGATAGCCATTGTCTTTATATAGCGACATCACTGCATCTTCGTCGCCATTGAGTCGCTTGTCGAGTTGTTTCTGATTGAACACATCGCCCTTGCGGATATTAAGATATGCCCCCAGTATCTCGGTGGGATATAATGTATTACCACTCCAAGACATATTACCGAAATAGTATTTCTTTCCTTCGTTGACAGTAATGTATATATCTACGTGTGCTGAGTCTACAGCCACTACACTATCGCTCACAATAGCAGCATCGCGGAATCCTATTTCATTGTATTTGTCTATAATAGACTGTTTATCTATCTCATATAGAGAGCGAACAAATTTTTTAGTTTTGAAGAAATTGAGCAATGTAGGGCGATTGGTCTTTTTCATTGCATTGTCTATCTTAGTGACACTCAATGCAGTATTACCAGATACGATAATATCGTGAACCTTCACTTTATTTTTCTTATCGACCACTATATCAATATCTACAAGCCCTTTGTCCGTATTTGGCCGCTGAATTACTGCTACTTCCGTATTTTCGTATCCTTTATCTAAAAAGTAATTTTTTGTGAGTACCTTTACTCTGTCGGTAAGGTCGGCAGTAAGGATGTCGTTTGTCTTGATATTGATTTTCTTTTCGATATCTTCCTGTTCCGATTTTTTTACGCCCTGATATGTTATTGTTTTTATCTTAGGACGTTGGAGAAGATATATATTGAGCCAGATACTATCGTTCGATATCTTGTCTGCCGATATCTGTATGTCGGAAAAATATCCTTGTCGCCAGAAACGTTTGATTGCCGATGAAATAGCCTTGCCGGGTACCGATATCCTATCACCTACCGACAGTCCCGAAAATCCGATAATAATATAATTTTCATAAGTAAAATCACCTGTTACTCTTATATCTGCTATGGTATATTCTTTTGATTCATCGTAGCTTATAGTGCTGTCGTTTTGAGCCGAAAGTATTGTTGTACCCAACAACATAATAAACACGACGATATAATATTTTTTTCTAATTATCATTTACTTATTTATATGGATTATTGTTTCGTTACTGATTTTATTTGTTCGCTTGTCTTCCCGAATCGACGCTCTCTGTGTTGGAATTGATATATAATATCGTAGTAATCTTCTTTGCTAAATTCCGGCCAGTATTTTGTTGTGAAAAAGAATTCTGAATATGCTGCCTGCCAAAGCAAAAAGTTCGATATTCTGATATCTCCTCCGGTACGAATCACTATATCGGGATCAGGTATATTGCTCGTAGTCAGATACTTCGAAATGAGGCTTTCATCAATATTTTCCATACTTATTATCCCTTTTTCGATATCCGATACTATATTTTTCACGGCATTAGTTATTTCCCACCGCGAAGAATAGCTTAGAGCCAATACGAGAGTGAGTCCCGTGTGTTTACTTGTATCGGATATACAATTTTGTAGTTTTATTCTCACATCTTCGGGCAATCTCATAAGGTCACCAATGGCTAATAGTCTGACATTGTTTTTAATGAACTTCTCTCGCTCTTTTTCGATACTCTCGACCAATAGCCCCATTATACCATGTATCTCTTCTTGCGGGCGACTCCAATTTTCAGTAGAAAAAGTATACAGCGTAAGGTACTGTATACCAATTTCTACCGATGCCTCGGTAATACTACTCACAGTACTTATACCGCTCGTATGTCCAAATATACGGTCATATCCTTGTTGCTTAGCCCATCTACCATTGCCATCCATTACGATAGCGATATGCTTGGGCAGCAGCTCTTTATTTATCCGGTCTTTTTGCACTGGGAAAAACTCAATTTTTTAATATCCCTGATAAAAATATTCTTGATGTCCATCTTTACAAGAAGGGCATATCTCCCAGAAATCGAATGATATATATAGGGCAGCGGTAGAGTACCAATCGTTGTTGTTCCACATCGATTTGGGTAGATTCAGCGGATTGTCGACGAGGTCGAAGTTGTCGTTCCAGAGTGTTTTCTGAAAACTCCAATAAGCACCTAAATTCCACCTTTTTGCGAAACGCCATTTTACTCCTAATCCCATCGGAACTATCGGAGCGACATTGTCGTTGAAATACGACACTCCTAAACCTGCAAAAATATATGGAGAAATATTAGATGCCCCCGGTTCAAGCGACATTACTGCAAAATTGAAAAAATTGAATTCTGCAATCAGAGCGGCATCGGCAAAAAACGTTTTCACTTCTTTCCCACCAACATCACCTATACCGGCCATTCCGCTTGTAGTCTGAAACTTACTTTCCCAACGTCCATTAAATTTGTATTTTAGAAATGCTCCTCCAGTAGCCATAGTCTTATTGAATAGCTTCGTATTGACGTCGCCAAGATAGAAACTACCGCCTCCTAATGCACCTACTTCCATGTAATATTTTGTCCATTTGTATTTTTGGGAGTACACGTGAGGCATTGCCACACAGACAATTAGAGCTAATAAAAAAAATCTTGTGTATTTCATTGTGTAAAAATTTTTTATGTAAATAAAAAGCGATTTCAACACTAAGATAAGAACTATCTGTTTGCAAAAATACTATTTTTTCTATGAAACCGCATCGATTTAGTTTTAAATAACGTTAATACATTACTTATCAACTCAGTATGACTATTGTAGCAAGGACTATCTTTTGTTTTTTACAGCAGCCCATATCAATGCAACAGCAACACTTACAACTATTATATACACAGGCGAAATCCTGAATACTACAATAGCCACCACTACAGCAATGGGTATCAGTGCAGTAAATAGTCCTATTTTTGCTTTTTTGCATAGAGACAATACGGGCAAGGCTATAAGAGCTATCACTACGGGACGCACTCCATGGAATACATTGTTTACTACTGTATTATCTCTAAACTTTACAAAAAACATAGAGATTAAAAGTATTGTAATAAACGCAGGTAGGCAGGTCGATATTACACACAATACGGCTCCTTTTTTCCCGAAAAACAGATTTCCCATCAATATTGAAATATTGACAGCCAAGATTCCGGGCGACATCTGTGCGATACTCAGATAGTTGTAAAAAGTATCGCGGTCGAGCCAACGATTTTTGGTTACCAGCTCGTTTTCGATAAGCGAAATCATCGCATAACCTCCGCCGAAGGTGAAGGCTCCTATCTTGAAAAACGTAAACAAAAGTTGTCGGTAGGTAGGTTTCATATCTACTACTATAGCCGCCGTATATACCTGAATAAAACTTGATTAAATCATTCTTAGAGCATTGTTTTCTTTAATTCGCATCTCTTGCTGCTCGTCGGCGGTTTTGTCGTTTTGTCCGCATAGGTGTAAGATTCCGTGTATCATTACCCTTTTGAGTTCTTCATCGAAACTTACCGAATACTCTTTGGCATTGGCAGTTACCGTATCGACAGAAATAAAAATATCACCGCTCAGAGTATCTCCTTCGCAGTAGTCGAATGTGATGATATCGGTATAGTAATCGTGCTGAAGGAATTGTCTGTTTATTTCAAGGATTTTTTCATCATCGCAAAAGATATAATTGATTTCGCCGATTTTCTTACCGTATGTATGAGCTACCATCGCTATCCAATTGGAGATGATATTCCTGTAAAATTTTGGTTTTCTGACGTTTTCGGTGTGATATTTGATCATATTCGTTTTGTCTGTTTAAAGAAAAATATTTTTATTGTATTCTATATCAGAGAGATACAAACCACATGCATCTATCGATTGCCCTGCTTTCTGCCTGTCTTTTGCTTCGATGATACGCATAAAACCTTCGGTATCAATGCTGTGTTCGCCCACAAGGATAAGTGTACCGACGGTAGCCCTTACCATATCGCGCAGGAAACGGTCGGCTTTGATGGTAAATACCCATATATCGCCCCTTTGCTCCCATTTGACAATCGATACCTTGCAGTTGTTGGTTCGGGTATCGGTGTGTAATTTGGAAAAAGATGTGAAGTCCGTGTATCCAAGCATTTTAGATGCTGCCATATTCATTGCCTCGAAGTTAAGTTTACGGTAATGCCTATAAGCCAAACCCTTGAGAAATGGATTTTTGTCAAAGTACAGCATATATTCGTAAGTACGGCTCAATGCCGAAAATCGAGCGTGTGCATCCGACTTCACCTTTACTATCCGACTTACAGAGATATCCCAAGGTAGCAAACTATTGAGCTGCCTACAAATAGCATCTGTATCGATAGGCAATTCGCAATCGAAATGAGCTGCCATATTGCGTGCGTGTACGCCTGTATCGGTGCGTCCCGCTCCCGTTAAATCTATATGTCTGCCTATTATGAGCGATAGGGCTTTTTGTACGACCTCCTGAACGGTAGTGGCATTCGGTTGTATTTGCCATCCGTGATAGTTTGAACCATTGTACGACAGATAGATAAAATAACGCATAAACACAAATACAGCGTTATATTAAGTACTCGGCTATCTGTATGGCATTTAGTGCAGCTCCTTTTCTGATTTGGTCGGCAACGCACCAAAAAGCCAATCCATTCGGATTTGCGAGGTCTTTGCGTATCCTGCCCACAAACACCGCATCTTTACCTGTCGCAGGCAGAGGCATAGGGTATTGGCTGTGTTCGACATCGTCGATAAGCTCTACTCCACTCGCTTTGGCGAAAGCCTTACGGGCTTCGTCGACAGATATGGGCTTTTCGGTTTCGACCCAGATACTTTCGGAATGTGCTCTAAAAGAGGGTACTCTGACACAAGTTGCCGATACGGCAAGGTCTGAGTGCATTATCTTTCGAGTCTCGTGATACATCTTCATCTCTTCTTTGGTGTATCCATTGTCGGTAAATACATCTACTTGCGGTATCATATTGAATGCCAGCTGATAAGGAAATTTTTTCACAACTACCTCTTCGCCCAAGATATAGTCCCAGCATTGTTCCCTAAGTTCGTCCATAGCTGCTGCTCCCGCTCCGGAAGCTGCCTGATACGTAGACACATATACGCGTTTTATATGCGATATGTCGTCTATGGCTTTCAGAGACACTACCATCTGTATGGTGGTACAGTTTGGATTGGCGACGATATGTCGCGGACAGAATTTAGCATCGATAGCATTTACTTCAGGCACTACCAAAGGGACATTTTCATCCATCCTGAATGCCGACGAATTGTCTATCATTATGCAGCCAAATCGGGTAATATCATCGGCAAACTCCTTTGAAACGTCGGAGCCCGCCGATACGAAAGCGAAGTTTATCCCTTTGAAGTCGTCGCCGTGCTTAAGTAACTGTACTTTATATGGTTTACCTTTGCAGTTATACTCTTTGCTAACACTGCGTTCGGAGCCGAAGAGTTTTAGGTCGTCGAAAGGGAAGTTGCGTTGTTCCAATATCTTAAGCAGTTCTTGTCCGACTGCACCGCTTACTCCTACTATTGCGATATTCATTATCTATTATTTTATTGTATCTGAATGCAAAATTACAAAAAAACATTCTTCCTCCATCTAAATAAATATCTGATTACAAATTATCGTATAGACTATCGAACATTTATATCAGTCAAAAATCACTATAAATAGGTATTGACAATATAATATTATATGTACTATTTTTGCAAATTACTATTAACGCCCGGATTGGGTATAAATTTCTAACAAAAAAATATAATGATGAAACAGACAAATCCCGTTTTCGAAAGTATCGACAAAGACAAACTTCGCCGTATGCTTGCCATCCGCGAAGAGTACAACACAGGAAAACTAACGCTCGAAGAGGCTCGTCGACGTATGCGTGACGAGGTGGGCAAGGTATCGCCCGAAGAGTTTGCCGCTGCCGAACAGCTGGTAAAAGACGAAGACCCCGACGAATGTCGTAACGAAGATGTGCACGAGATAATACATATCTTCGACGGACTCATAGACGAACCGCGTCCCGAACTACCGTTCGGGCACCCGATAGATGCATATCGCCGAGAGGTAGACGAAATGAAAGAACTGCTCCGCAAAGGCGACGAGCTGCTCGCTAAACCGTTCGTACTAAACCCGTGGATGGAGCTTATGGAGAGTATTATGCCGTATAAGGTACACTTCATCCGTAAACAGAACCAACTCTATTCTGCTCTCGAAAGAAAAGGTTTCACTCGCCCGTCTACTACGATGTGGACTTACGACGACTACATACGCGACGAGATGAATAAGGCCATGGACTTGCTTCGTCTTGGCAACTACGACGCTTTCCCCGAAGCTTATCGTGAGATGGCTACCGATATGCTCGACCTTATCGGCAAAGAGGAGATGATACTGTATCCTACTTCGCTAAAACTGATTTCGGATGCCGAGTTCGAAGAGATGAAACACGGCGACCGCGAAATAGGCTTCTTCCGTATCGATATGCCCGACTATAAACCTACCGGACAGACCTCAGGCGGTTCTGTAGCCGGAGGAGGCAACCTGATAAGCGATATGGCTGCATTGCTTGCAAAACACGGTTATGCCGCAGCAGGAGCAGGTAATGATGCAGACCGTATACTCGATGTTGCCGAGGGTAAGCTGACACTCGAGCAGATAAATCTGATATTCCGGCATTTACCTGTAGATATTTCTTATGTAGATGAGAATGAGTTAGTGAAGTTCTATACCGATACACCACACCGCGTATTTCCTCGTAGCAAAGGCGTTATCGGTCGTGAGGTACGTAACTGCCACCCCCCCAAGAGTGTCCATATAGTAGAAGAAATTATTGAAAAGTTCCGTAGCGGAGAGCAAAGCTTTTCGGAGTTTTGGATAAATAAACCTGATAAGTTTATTTATATTGTTTACGTGGCTGTACGCGATGCCAACGGACGTTTCCGCGGGGTGATGGAGATGATGCAAGACTGTACACACATACGCAAACTCGAAGGTTCACGCACGCTTCTGACTTGGGACAATGAGCAACAGCATAACTCCGTAGAGACATCGGCAGAGACACACAACGGCGAGGAGCTGACGGCAAGCACTAAACTGAAAGTGTTGCTCAAACGTTACCCCCGCCTAATAGACGACCTACCGACGATAAATCCGAAGTTTGCTATGCTGAAGACACCCATTGCGAAAGTAATGGTACCGGTAGCAACGGTTAAGATGATGAGTGAACGTTCGGGTATCCCGCTCGATGAGCTCATCGATAAACTAAGGAAACTCATCGCTACATACTGAACGGTTGGGGAGAATAGCCTTTATTTCTTGTTAATAAAGGTTATTCCCTGTTTTTTGTATGATGAAAAATTACCGATAAAATATATGATTATGATACTCAAAAAACAGACATTGCCATTATTGCTTGGCTTTATGATTACTTTTAGGGTAGAGAAGCAACCCGACGGCTCGGTACTCTTTACGCATATCGAGAGCTTTGGAGCTCGAAGGTCGTTCTTCGGCAACTTCGTTAACTGGCTGTTTTTCAAAGCGCTTTTCTGAAGCAGGCAAACTGAGAACTGATAAAGCAGGATATGCAGGAAGACGACCGAAACCTGAAACGAATACTCTAAAAGTCTGATTTGTAGCTTGTTTTTTAATAAATTTATTCGATAGTTATGATTGAAACAGAAAAAACGAATTATGGGAATTGGATACCGCGAATGTTTATGACGTTGTGGTATTCGACAGTTGCTCTGCTTTTGGCGATAGAGTTGGGTTTGTTCTTTGCCTCTGTCGGTACGGTGGTGTTGTGGCTGGTAGGCGTTGGATTCCTCTTAGCGTTGTTGTTTACGCTGTATATGCAGGTATGTCGTTACTTTTTCTCGTTTACGGGCAGAGGGTTGATGGGTAAGTTCCACGAATACCTGTTGGCACATCTCAATTGGGACGGACACGGACAAATGCTCGACATCGGTTGCGGGGCTGCGGCACTCACCGTCAGGTGTGCTCATACATATCCTCAGGCACAGATAACCGGCATCGACTATTGGGGGATTGGGTGGAATTACGCCAAAGAGCAGTGCGAACGAAATGCGGCGATAGAAGGCGTTGGCGAGCAGACAGTCTTTCGGAAAGGCGATGCGGCGAGACTTGATTTTGCCGATGGTACGTTCGATGCCGCAGTGAGCAATTTTGTTTTTCACGAAGTACGCACACAGCCCGATAAGCATCTGGTTGTACGTGAAGCATTGCGTGTGGTACGCAGTGGCGGATCGTTTGCGTTTTTAGACCTCTTCGGGCAAAAGCAGCTCTATGGTGATATGACGGCTTTTGTGGCACAACTCAGAAAGGAAGGTATCTCCGAGATTCATTACATTGCCAACGTAGAAAAGCAACCGTTTATGCCTGCGTTTCTCCGTACGCCTTGGATGATGTACGGAGTGGGACTTATCTATGGAAAAAAATAAAATTGAAATAACAGTATGTTTAATAGAATAATCGGAAACACACGAAAGCCCGAGAGTGTAAAGAAATCGATAGAAGTAAATCGCCATGCGCGATAGCACAGAAGCGGGCGGAAATATACGAAACAAATGTATCGGCAATACCTTTCGACGACGAAATGTTTGATATTGTTACCGCTTTCGAGACCATCTATTTTTGGAATAATATCGACGTTGCTTTCCGTCAGGTAAGTAGAGTGCTGAAGACGGGAGGACGGTTCGTCGTTTGCAACGAATTGGCATCTCCAAAGGGGAACGAATTGTGGATGAAATCGCTTGATATGCCTATCTACACTGTCGAAGAGATAGAACAGATGATGCTTGCTAACGGGTTCGGTACGGTAGAGAGCTTTCGTCGCCACAGGTTGCCGCATATCGTAGTTATTGGAACTAAAAAATCATAATACGGAACAATATTGCACACACTCAAAGTAAAATACAAATCTGTATGGGGTTATATCTTCCTCAAAAAAAGGACAAACAATGCAAAGGAATGCCTATAAGAAGCGAATGAAATACTACGACGACGTACTGACGGGACGCCGCTGGTGGTCGCATATTTATATGAAATACCTTTGGCGGACGGACGATAACGCCATTGCCCGTGAGGTACTTGCGATGATTCCCGACGATTTTCGGGGGAAAATACTGGATGTGCCCGTAGGTACGGCTGTTTTTACCGCCGAGAAATACCGTCGGATGCCCGATGCCGAAATCGTAGGGCTGGACTATTCGCAAGAGATGCTTGCCATTGCGGGCGAACGTGCCTCGCAGATGATGCAGCTCCGCAACCTTCGCCTCGAACAGGGCGACGTAGGCAAGCTGCCGTACCCCGACGAGAGCTTCGACTGTGTCTTGTCGATGAACGGCTTCCACGTCTTCCCCGACAAGCCGAAAGCGTTTGCCGAAACCTTCCGCGTGTTGAAGTCGGGCGGGCTTTTCTGCGGATGTTTCTACATCACGGGGCAGCGTCCGTGTGCCGACCGTTTTGTACGCCACGTACTCGACCGCAAAGGGCTGTTCGTGCCGCCCCACCTTACCCGAACCGAAGCCGAAGACCTGCTTCGCTCCCTTTATGGCGATAGGGTAACCGTGCGTAACGAACGCTCGATACTGATTTTCAAAGCAAGAAAACCTTAGTGTCACTTGCGGAGAAAGTTTACCGCCAAGTAATGCAAAGGAATATACAAAGAACGCGAAATAGGCAGAATATAAATTTAAACAATCAATAATATGAACACATTAAAAAAATTTCAGACCTATATGGGCGAGCGACGGGTATTGTTTCCGTTGGCGCTCATTGCTTCGGGTCTTAGCGGACTGATGTCGCTCGTGCCCTTCGTATTCGTGTGGCTCATTGTCCGCACATTGCTAGGTGTCGGCGGCACGGTCGCCTCTACGCCTATCGGCACGTATGCCTGGTGGGCGGTGGGCACTGCCGTAGCCGGCTTGCTGATTTATTTGGCCGCACTGATGATGTCGCACTTGGCAGCGTTCCGTGTCGAGACCAATATGCGTCGCTCGGCGATGCGTAAGATAATGAATATGCCGCTCGGCTTCTTCGGAGTCAACGACGGCGGGCGGATGCGTAAAATCATCGACGAAGACTCGTCGAGTACGCACTCGTTCATTGCTCATATTATGCCCGACTTGGTAGGCAGTATACTGTCGCCACTTACCATCGTGGTGCTGCTCTTCGTCTTCGACTGGCGGCTAGGAGTAGTCTGCCTCATACCGCTCGTGGCAGCCTTCGCTACGATGGGCTATATGATGAATCCGCGTATGAACAACTTCCAGAAAATGTACCTCGACGCACAGGAGCGTATGAGCAGCGAGGCGGTGGAATACGTGCGGGGAATACCCGTCGTAAAGGTATTCCAGCAGACGGTATTCTCGTTCAAACGCTTTTACGACAGTATCATCTCCTACCGCGATTTGGTAACCAAATATACGCTCAGCTGGCAGAAACCCTATTCGTTCTACACGATTATCATAAATGGGTTTACTTACTTCCTCGTACCTGCCGCCATACTGATTATCGGCAGGACGGGCAACTACGCCGCCGTCATAACCGATATGTTTTTCTACATTCTGATAACGCCTCTGATATCTTCGAATATTATGAAGATTATGTACCTCAATCAGAATATGTTCCTGGCAAACGAGGCTATTACGCGTGTCGAGAAGTTGACCGATTACCCGCAGCTCGAGCCGTCGGCACAGCCACAGCTGCCGCAAGGATACGGTATCGACTTCGACGGAGTCGTGTTCCGTTACGACGGGGCAGTGCAGAACGCCGTCGACGGCATAACGTTCTCTATCCCCGAGGGTAAGACGTATGCACTCGTCGGAGCTTCGGGCGGAGGCAAGACCACCATCGCCCGCCTGATACCGCGTTTCTGGGACGTTACCGAAGGCAGCGTTCGTATCGGAGGTGTAGACGTTCGGCAGATTGACAAAGAGGAGCTGATGAGTCGTATCTCGTTCGTGTTTCAGAATACGAAACTGTTCAAGACCACACTGCGGGAGAATATCACCTACGGTTGCCCCGATGCCTCGGCAGAAGCTGTCGACCGTGCCGTAGAGCTCTCGCAGAGCCGTGAGATTATCGACCGTCTGCCCAACGGGTTGGAGACCAAAATCGGAACCGACGGCACATACCTCTCCGGCGGCGAACAGCAACGTATCGCACTGGCACGTGCCATACTCAAAGACGCTCCCATCGTGGTACTCGACGAGGCGACAGCCTTTGCCGACCCCGAAAACGAACATCTCATACAGCAGGCTCTCCACGAACTGATGAAGGGCAAGACATCGCTGATGATAGCCCACCGACTCTCAAGCGTACAGACGGTAGACCGTATCCTCGTCATCGAACACGGCAAGATAGCCGAGCAGGGTACGCACGACGAACTGCTTGCCCGCGGCGGCATCTATAAAACGATGTGGGACGAATATCAAAAATCGGTAGCGTGGACGGTGTAGGGTGAAGGTAAGAGGTAAGAATTAAGAGTTAATATTGGAATTGTTTTTTGATGTTTTTACAATGGATACCAAGAGAGAGATTATTTCATTAACTTCCGAAAAAATGGTTTCAAACATTGATTCTGTAAGGTATCTACTATCTCTTAATAAGGAAACCCAATACAACGTTTCGTTGGCTTCTTTTAGAGCGACGTGCATTTTATTTATAAAATCGGCTTTGCTCTGTGCAAATTTAGCCTCACTAATTAATGCACCAATAGCAGTACCGCTTCGCAAAATCTGCTTCGACAGTACAAATTCTTGCTTTTCTTTCGAGAGAAACAAGTATAGTTTAATGATACGCAATGCCAATGAATATGATTTTTCGTAAACAATATTTTCGCTCATAGTAATTTATGACAAACTTATGTATTTAGTAATAGCCAAAAGTACAAAAAAACATTTAACTCTTAACTTTTCATTCTTAATCTTATAATGATACACTACTTTGAGAACCGTTTCGCACTATCGGAAAAAGGTGCACGCTCGCTTGCAGTAGGCATAGTTTTTTCTGCCCTGCTCAATATCGCCCTGATGTTACCGGTTATATTCCTGTTTATCTTTCTGACGGACTATCTGCAGCCCGTCATCGACCCGCAGAATACCGTGATGCACGGTATCTGGTACTATACGGTTATAGCCGTAGCATTCTTTGCGGTTGCCTACGTCGTGGCGTTGTTGCAGTACAAGAGCACCTTTTCCAATATCTATACCGAGAGTGGCAACCGACGTATCTCGCTTGCCGAGAAGCTACGTAAGCTGCCGCTAGCGTTCTTCGGCGAGAGGAATCTATCCGACCTTACGTCCAATATTATGAATGATAACAGTATGATGGAAGAACTATTTTCGCACGCTATGCCGCAACTTTTCGCCTCCATCATCACGACGTCACTTATCGGCATCGGTCTCTTCTTCTACCAGTGGCAGTTGGCGTTGGCACTGTTTTGGGTGGTGCCGGTGGCTCTTGCCGTTGTGTTGCTTTCGAAGAAGAGGATGAACAGACTCAATACCAAATTTCATCACGATAAACTCGACATCGCCGAACAGATTCAGTCGGGGCTCGAATGCGTGCAAGAAATCAAAGCTTACAACGGCGAGACAAAATATCTCGAAGACTTAGACCATAGTCTCCGTCGTTACGAAAAGAGTCTTATCAGAAGCGAATTTCTCGGAGGTGTCCCGATTAATTCTGCCAATGCGATACTAAAACTCGGTATGGCGACGGTCATCATAGTCGGTGCCTACCTATTGTCGGTCGGTACGGTCGATATGTTTACCTACCTTATCTTCCTGATGATATCGGCAAGTATATACAACCCTATCGGCGAGGTATTCAATCACATTGCAGTACTGGCTCTTCTCGACGTGTATATCAACAGAATAAAAGAGATGGAGTCGATGCCCATACAGCAGGGAACAACCGATTATTCGGTCGATAACTACGATATAGCATTCGACGGTGTCGACTTCTCTTACGAGACGGGCAAACAGGTGCTCCGCAACGTGTCGTTTACCGCTCGGCAGGGCGAAGTAACGGCGTTGGTAGGTCCCTCGGGCGGTGGCAAGAGCACATCCGCCAAGCTCGCCGCACGTTTCTGGGATATCGATAAGGGTACAATCACCCTCGGCGGGCAAGACATCTCGAAGATAGACCCCGAGGCATTGCTCAAAAACTATGCGGTGGTCTTCCAAGACGTGCTGCTGTTCAACTCGAGTGTCGCCGACAATATCCGTATCGGCAAACCCAACGCCACCGACGAGGAGATACGCCGAGTGGCAGAGTTGGCTCGTTGCGATGAGTTCGTCAGCCGTATGCCTGAGGGCTACGACACCCTCATCGGCGAGAACGGCGCCGCACTCTCGGGAGGCGAACGTCAACGCATATCCATCGCCCGAGCCCTGCTCAAAGACGCCCCAATAGTGCTGCTCGACGAAGCCACCGCCAGCCTCGACGTCGAGAACGAGACCAAGATACAGGCAGGCATCTCGGAGCTGATACGCAACAAGACTGTGCTTATCATCGCCCACCGTATGCGAACCGTCGCCAATGCCCACAAGATAGTGGTGCTCAAAGACGGTACGGTTGCCGAACAGGGTACTCCAGCTGAACTGATGGCTCGTGGCGGCGAATTTGCCCGTATGGTAGAGCGGCAAAAGGAGGCTTCTTAATGGAAATTACTTATTTGAAAACAAAATATATTTATAAACTTTTAAATCAAAAAAGAGATATGAGTGAACAATCAATGAACAGTATCCAAGGTCATTGGGCTTTGGCTAAAATGGGTAAAAAAGTACTTCGTCCAGGAGGTAAAGAGTTAACTAATAAGATGATAAACAAGCTCGGCATAACTACGTCCGACGAGGTGGTGGAGTTTGCACCGGGGCTTGGGTTTACGGCTAATATAGCGTTGAACCACAGACCAAAAACTTACACGGGAGTAGAACTCGACAAGAAAGCTGCTGCTATTTTACAGAAAAAAATAAATGGGCAGGGACGTAAGATAATTGTAGGTAATGCTGCTCAGACGACTTTGAACGACAGCTCAGCCGACAAACTCTACGGCGAGGCGATGCTTACAATGCAATCCGATAAGGATAAACGCAAGATAATGCAAGAAGCCGCTCGTCTACTTCGCAAAGACGGTTTGTACGGCATACACGAGATAGCTCTTATCCCCGACGATATTGCAGATGACCTCAAAGACAATATCCGTCGTGGAATGTCGAGAGCGATAAATGTAAATGTACGCCCCCTTACGACGAACGAATGGAAGCAGATGTTGCAGGAGGAGGGTTTTGAGATTGTCTGGGTAGACACTAATCCGATGCATCTGCTGAAAACAGGTCGTTTGTTAAGCGATGAGGGCTTGTGGCGTTGTCTGAAAATAACCTTCAATATTCTCACACACAGCAAAGAACGTAAGATAATCCTGAATATGCGTAAAGTATTCAAGCAATACGAAAAACATATGTGTTCCATAGCTATTGTGGCAAAGAAGATATAAAGAGGGCTTAGGTTACAGATAAGAAAAAGAAGCTATCAGTATGGTGGTAGCTTCTTTTTTTACCTAAAATTCAATTTTGGTTTATCTTCAAGCAACCTCATCAGCAAAATCTCAACAAGCCGAATAGCAAAAAAGAAAAAGTAGTGAGCTTTTCACGATAATTTGGCCATAAAACAGTAAAATTATTACTTATTTAAGGAAATGTTGCCTCTTTTAAAGTCAGCCTCCTTTTTTTGAGTCGTAAATATATGTTTTTCTATATCACATAAAGTAATAATTATACAAAAAAAATACTTTTGGCTATTTTTAGATACATAAAACCACCTCCATACCAAAAAAAATCACACAACAGACAACAAAAATCACCCTTTAGATGCTTTTTATTATTCTTATAAATGCTTTATTCATCAAAAAAGGTATTGTCATCAACATCATTAACGCCGTAAGAATAAAGAAAATGGGAAATTACGATTCTATTAAGTCTTGATAGTCGAGATATAGGAGCTATCACACATAGTAACCCTCTACATTCTTAAGTTCTTGACGGTTTGATGCCTTTTTTTTCGGCTATTTCGAGTAAAAACCGAAATGCCTCGTCGTGCGAATTAGGTATTATACCATCGAGAATGGCATCTTTTATCTGCGTCTTGAGCTCTCCTACCAAGCTGCACGGTGGCAGCCCGAATACCGACATTATCTCCGTGCCATCTACAGGAGGTTGGAAGTTTCGTATGCGGTCTTTCTCTTCGAGTTCCACGAGTTTGCGACGCACGAGTTCGAAGTTTTCGGAGAAACGTTTCACTTTTTTCAGGTTGTTCGACGTGATATCGCATTGGCATAGCATCATCAGATGGTCGATATCGTCGCCTGCATCGAATAGCAGCCGTCTTACCGCCGAGTCGGTTACTATGTCTTCGCTCAGTACTATAGGGCGCATATGGAGCAATACCATTTTTTGAACGAATTTCATCTGCTCGCCGAGTGGCAACTTGAGGTTTTCGAAGATGCGTTTTACCATTTTAGAACCTACATAGTTGTGGTTGTGAAATGTCCAGCCGCGTGTCTCTTCCCAGCGTTTCGTCTTCGGCTTGCCGATATCGTGGAGCAGAGCAGCCCACCGAAGCCAGAGGTCGTCGGATACTTTTGCCAAGTTGTCGAGCACCTGCAGCGAATGCAAGAAGTTGTCTTTGTGTGCCCGTCCGTCGACAGACTCCACCCCTTTCATAGCCGATAGTTCGGGCATTATCAGCGGTAGCAGCCCTGTGGTGTCGAGCAGGCGGAAGCCGACCGAAGGTTTCGGCGAGAGCATTATCTTGTTCAGTTCGTCGGCTATACGCTCTTTGGTGATGATGGCGATACGCTCCCTGTTTCGCCAGATAGCCACGAGTGTTTCGTCTTTGATATCGAATCCGAGCTGAGCCGAGAATCTTATGGCACGCATCATACGCAGCGGGTCGTCGGAGAATGTGATATCGGCGTCGAGCGGCGTGCGGATGATATGTTTGCTCAGGTCGGCAAGCCCTCCAAACGGGTCGACGAGCGAGCCGAAACGTTCTTTGTTGAGGCAGATAGCCATAGCGTTGATGGTGAAATCGCGGCGGTTTTGGTCGTCTTCGAGCGTGCCTTCTTCTACTATGGGGTTGCGGCTGTCGTGTCGGTACGACTCGCGGCGGGCTCCTACTATCTCTATCTCCGTGTCGCGATGTTTTATCTGTGCCGTGCCGTAGGTCTTGAATACTGCAAGGTGAGCTCCTCGTCCCAGATGCCGACGAAGTGTCTCGGCGAATCGTATGCCGTTGCCTACTACTACTACGTCTATGTCTTTCGATGGGCGGCAGAGCAGCAAGTCTCTCACATAACCACCTATAAGATAGCATTCCACACCTTCGGAGTCGGCTACGTCGCCTATGGTACGAAATATCTTACTGTCTATCTTGTCTGCTAAATTCATTTATCGTCAAAAACTCGTCGTTTATACCACCCTAAAGAATATGTTGTTGTAGCCGTCGGCAGTCTTTTGTATCTAATAATCACTTGGGTTGCAAAATTACTATTTTTCTTTATAATTAAGATAGAAAAAAGTTCTAACTTTGTGCGGTAAATTAAAAAAGTAATAATATGCAAGTAATATCAGGAAAAGACCTATCGACACGTCTGAAAGCCGATATGGCAAAGCAAGTGGCAACCTACAAAGAGAGATACGGACGGCTGCCTAAACTATCGGTAATCCTCGTGGGCAACGACCCCGGTAGCGTTTCGTACGTTACGGGCAAAGCCAAAGCTTCGGAAGAGGTGGGAATCCTCAACGAGACCATACGTCTCGACGCTTCGACTACCGAAGCCGAACTGCTCCGTAAAATAGACGAACTCAACGCCGACTCTTCGGTCGACGGTATTCTCGTGCAGCTGCCGCTACCAAAGCATATCGACGAGAAAAAAGTGATATCGGCTATCAGACGCGAGAAAGATGTCGACGGATTCCATCCGCTCAATGTAGCCGGGCTTTGGAACAATACCGACTGCGTAGTACCCTGCACTCCCAAAGGAGTAATAAAACTTCTGAAGAGCCAAAACATAGAGATGAAAGGCAAAAACGTAGTAGTAATAGGGCGTAGCAATATCGTGGGGCTACCCGTAAGCAAACTCCTGCTCAACGAGAATGCCACCGTTACTATCACCCATAGCAAGACCGAAAACTTGCCTCAGGTGTGTGCCAAAGCCGATATTCTGGTAGTAGCTATCGGTAAAGCGAAGTTCGTTACTGCCGACTTCGTAAAACAGGGAGCCGTAGTAATCGACGTCGGAGTTAATCGCGACGAGGCTACCGGCAAACTATGTGGCGACGTCGATTTCGATGCTTGTGCCGAGAAGACTTCGTATATCACCAAAGTACCGGGTGGGGTGGGTCCGATGACTATCTGCTGCTTGATGGAGAATACCATTGAGTGTTATCTCAGAAATGTAGCAAAATAAACCACCGACGGCGACTGTCACCGTGATAAATAGTTGCAACCGCCTTAGCCACTCGTATAAGTTGGATATGAAGACAATGCCTGCCGATAGTCTGAGGAGAGTCTCTTTGTCGTTCGTCGTGTTTCTGTTTGCAAACACGCTATATCCGCAGACAGTGAATAGTTTTGCCGTGTGGCTATCGGGTGGCTACAACAATCTTGTAGCATCTGCAGATAAGGTGGCTTATATCGGCGGGCTTGCCACAGACTTTGGGCTCGGCTACGACCTGCGAAGTGGCAATACCATATTCCAGATAGGAGGCGAGGTACGGTATCAGACTTCAAACGCACGGCTGAGAAATTTCAGCGAAACGATACCGATGATAAACACCGAAGGTAAGCCATACGACGGACTATTCGATTTCAGACACAATGTCGACAGGCAGCGTGTGGGCAGTGTAGCTATAGCAGCGAAACTGGGTTTTGTCTCGTACAGTGATGTATATGTGTTGTTTGGAGCAAAGTATGGCTACAACTTCTACGGATACTCTCTGACGTCGACAAATGTAACTTCGCGTGGACGATACGACCATATCATAGGCGAAGACGATGGCGGATTACTGTCCGATATGCCAAACCACGGATACGGTACGGCTAAGCGTCGTTACGGCAATAAGTTGAATCTCGAGCCTTCGGTATACGGCTCTGTCGAAGTGGGGCGGCAATTGTCGGACAAGACATTTTTGGCGGCAGTGCCACGAATAGCTCTGTTTTTAGACGTTGGCTATACCAAGCTCGAAAAGAGCCAAAAGACTGTAGACGGCAGCCTTATAAAAGATATATCTACCACAGAAGAGTTTGTGCCCGCTTTGTCGACCTTCTTTTTCGACCCATCGGCAGATGGAAAGAGGTGGCTCTCTCTATCGTTCGGCGTGCGGCTCACTCTGCTATGGGGGCATCAGAGGATGGGACGTTGCCGTTGTATACAAGATTTTTAATCACCTATAAAAACGATATAAAAAATGCTATCAGTAATAATTTGTACCTACAATCGTCAGAAATACATTTACAACTGCCTCAAAAGCATCGCCGAAAACGATTTCGATGCATCGAAGTATGAGATATTAGTAGTAAACAACAACTCTACCGACGATACCGAGTGCGAATGCCGACGGTTCGGGAGCGACTATCCGCAGATAAACTTCAGTGTATGCTGCGAGACATCGCAAGGTCTCTCCTATGCCCGCAATCGTGGCATCGAAGAGGCGAAAGGCGATATTTTGGTCTATGTCGACGACGATGCTACAGTCAATAGAGAGTACTTGAGCACTATTGCACAGTTTTTCGAGCGATACCCCGATGCTATGGCTGCCGGCGGCGCTATATATCCCGTATACGAGACCGAAGAGCCTAAGTGGATGTCGAAATACACGCGTGAACTCATCACTGCCTACAAAGACGAGGGGCGGCGTGTGGTGCGTATGACTGGAAGCCGTTTCCCGAGCGGTGGCAATGCCGCATATCGCCGAGAGGTGTTCGACCGCGTCGGGCGCTTCGACCCTGCTCTCGGCAGGCGAGGCAATCTGCTTATCAGTGGCGAGGAGAAGGCTATTTTTTATAGTATGAAAAGGCTCGATATGCCTATATATTACCTTCCGTCGATGATACTGTATCATATCATACCGCAGAGCAAACTGACGAAGCAATATTTCGATAACCTTACACTCTCTATCGGTAGGAGCGAAAGGCTGCGGACTCTGTCGGTGTCGAAGGCGGTATTCGGTAAACGACTTGTGGCAGAGGGTGTAAAGTGGATAGCGACCATCATACTCGGCATTGGTCTTACGCTGAGGCTATCGCCCGAGAAGGCGGCTAAGATATTTGCTTTCCGCCGCAATGTTACCCGAGGACTTCTGGGGCATTGATAGGCTCACATCGTTTCGTAACGTATTAGTTTAAAATCAACAAAGGACTACCGAAAAATGGCAGTCCTTTTTGTCGATTTATAATTATGGTACAAAACTTCTTAGTCTTCGAGGAAGAATACTATAGTCGATACTACCCGAGCTTTCTGTATATACGGTTCGTTGGGAGTGTCCGATACGGCATCTTCTTCCGAATAAAACTGCCCTGCCAGAGATATTTGTCCTTGCGATGCCGTTTTGATTTTTCCGAGCTTCGACTTCGAGTCTTTGGCGAACTGTTCGCCTGCTATACGAGCGTTCTTGGTGCTCTCTTCGATGAGTTTAGGCTTGATGGAGTTCAGTTCGGGGAATTGGTACGAACAGTTTACATCGCTCGACAGGTTGTTGTTTATCAGGTCGATATTGATAGTGTTTGATATCTCGCCGGCAGTCTCTACGTCCTTGATATCGATACGTATATCTTTGGAGCCGCTGTAACGGTCTTTTTTTACATCGACGTATCGTTCGCCGTTCCATTTCTGCTCGTAGTAACTCTTTGAGTCGAACAGATTGAGGTTCGACACCTTGATATCGCCATATCCCTTTCTCCTGAGATATTCCGATATCTTCGACACACGGCTGTCGATAGCCGATACTATACTCTTTGGGTCGTCGCTTGTGAAGCGAATGTCGATGACGATGGTAGCATTGTCGGCTTTTACGTCTTGTTCGGCAAGACCTTTGACTGTCACTACTCTCTCTTTGTTTGAGAAACTTTGTAGTCCCTTGTTGATAAATATACCCAACACTATGAGACCGAGTGCTATGCAAGCACCTAAAATCAGATTGCTTTTATTGTCCATTTTAGTTATTAAATTTATGTGGTTTAATTATTTTTTTCTGACGATAGAGTCTGTATTCGTCAAGTAGTTATAAATTCAGTTTTTTTACCTCGATAGTCTGTTCTCTATCGGGACCAACCGATACGTAAGAGATAGGTGTATCGGTTAGTTCTTCTATCTTTTTTAGATAATACTTTGCGTTCTCGGGCAGTTCGTCGAACGAGCGACACGCCGAAATATCTTCGCTCCATACGGGCATATTCATATATATGGGTTTACACTTTTCGTACTCGTATATGGTAGATGGTACGTAGTCGATTTGCTTATTGTTTAGCTCGTAGTGAGTGCAAATTCTCAACTCCGATATCCCCGACAGTACGTCGAAGAGCATCACTGCCAGCGAGTCTATGCCAGAGATACGGCAAGCGTGTCTGAGAGCAACGGTATCGAGGAACCCGATACGTCTGGGGCGTCCGGTGACAGTGCCGTACTCATTGCCTCTGTCTCTGATGTAGTAGGCTGTCGAATTAGTGACTTCGGTAGGGAATACACCCGAACCTACTCGTGTATTATATGCTTTGCATATTCCGAGCGAATGGTCGATATATTTCGGTGGGATACCCGTACCGAGCGGTACGCTTATAGTAGCGGGCGAAGATGAAGTAACGAACGGATATGTGCCGTGTTCGATACAGAGCATTACGCCTTGTGCTCCCTCGAATAGTATACGAGAGTCTTTCTTTACCTCATCGTACAGTAGCCGCGACGTATCACAAATATATGGGCTCAATAGCCTTCCGTACTCGGCATACTCTTCGCATAGTGTATGCAGGTTGTATCTCTTGCGACGAAGTACTCGCATCTGTATGTTTACCATACTTATAGCGTCGTCGAGGCGTTCTCTGAGATACTCTTTGTGGAGCAGGTCGCCGATACGGATACCTGTTCTATTGTATTTATCGGCATACGCCGGTCCTATCCCTTTGTTTGTAGTGCCTATGACGCTGCCTTTCTTGAGGCTTTCGTATGCTCCGTCGAGCTCAATATGGTAAGGCATTACCACACTGGCACGATCCGATATGAATAGTTGGTAGTCGGTGATACCCATCTCTCTGAGTTTTTGAAGCTCATCGAGTACTGCTTTGGGATTTATGACCATACCGTTTGCCATTACGTTTTTTATCTTGGGGCTGAATATCCCCGACGGTATACTCTGCAAGGCATATCGCTGACCGCCGAAAGTAATCGTATGTCCGGCGTTGTTGCCTCCCTGATAGCGCACGACGACATCCGATTTTTGTGCGAGATAGTCTGTCATCTTACCTTTACCCTCGTCGCCCCACTGTACGCCTACTATTGTTAATCTACTCATTTGTAACTGCCTATTCCTTGTTAAACGTCGCTTAATAATTGCTTTCAAAATTAGTAAAACTCCATAAACAAACCAAATTTATTTGCGAAAATATATCAATGTGTCGATAATATATCCGTATCCTATGGAAACGATATTTTTATAATAGCCCTGCTATTGTTTCGGGGGGATAAAGAAAAGAGGTTACCCTGAGACGGATAACCTCTTTCTCTATAAAAAAGATACTTATCTTATCTGTTTATTATCAACCTTTCGGTAGCGATATTATTATCGGAAACGATACGAACGAGGTAGACACCTTCTGCAAATGCAGATATGTCGATATCTACTTTGTTGTCGCCTCTGCCGATAATATAACTACCCACAGTCTTACCGAGCATATCGACGATACGGACTTCGGCTCCGTTTTGGAGATTATCGACATATACCGATACCTTCTCCTTAGCCGGATTTGGATATATGTTCAGTCGATATTCGACTCCGTCGATGTTGGTGCATACAGGCGTAGTGAATCTTAGCGTATCGCCATAGTTGTGAGGATAATTTTGAGTTACTACATAAGCATAGAACTCATAATTAGTATTCTGGAAAAGTCCTTTGACGTGATCGACCTTCGTATTTATCCAATCGACTTCGCCAACCTTTCTGTACCACCAACCTTTCTCGATAATATCGGTTTCCGAGCCCATAGCGATAGTCATACCGAGTTTAGCCTCGTTACAATTGATAATTACAGCTTCTTTCGTTTTTACGGTAGGAGCACTGTGACGCTTTGTCTTGAATGTAAGCGTGCTACCTTCGACTATCGGATAGTTGGCGGTAGACGCAAAGGCACGGAAGCTATACTCGGTGTCGTGAGTGAGATCGGTAAGATTGGGGACAAAAGAGATGAGCCAAGTCGTATCCGACGATTTACGGTACTTCCAACCTCTCTGAGTAGTGGGTTCCGACGGGTCGGCTACGATAGTGCTATTGAGAGTTGCCGTAGTATATCCGACGTTGGTAGCCTCGCCTGTAGTAACTGTAGGCTTCGGCGGAGCTACTCCGAGAGTAGTAAAGGTCTTGACCTCACCGACATATTCTACTCCTTCCACAATAGCATAAGCCCAGAACTTATATTTCGTTCCCGAAGTGAGTCCCGTGATATGGGCATTTTGTATACGAGTCATAAGGGCACCTGTGACTTCGACCTTCTGGTATACGAAGCCTTGGTCTTGGTCGTCTATGGGGTATGTACCTTGTATTACGTTTTTATTGAGAGTTGCCGAATGGTCGGTAATATCCGTTGCGTCAAGTGTCTCTACCGTAGGCGGTACAATAGACATTTTCAGTACCTTAATATTGTCGAGATGCAGGTCGTTGTCGGCATTTTTCCGAGTAGATTCTACATAGAAGCCTATCTTGATATTTTTGCCTATATATTGCGACAGAGGTATGCTTATCGGCGTAGGAATATTTGGAATTCCGTTTAGTGAAAATGCACCCGTAGGCTGTCCATCGTTGCTCCATACGATAGCATTTTCGCTCTTCCAAGTAGCTCCCGCATCGTCCGATATTACTACCATAAACTTATCGTCTACGCCCGACGTATCGGCTACTTCGGCAGAGTTGTTTTTGGTATATGCTACGTCAAACTCCAAATTGCTATTGGTATCTATTGCAAAAACAGGCGTTACAAGCCAACTATGCACTGCCGTACCGTGTATATTTACGATAGCTTTCTTCGAATCAATACCTCGGTTGTTGGCTGAGAATGTCCATTGTTTGCTTGTCTGGCTCATAGTACCTCCTGCGAATATGTCTGATACTTTTGCACTATACACACCCCAGCATTCGCTAGGCGGAAATACGTACGACGACGACGAGGAGAAATCCTCTACAAATGGTAGCGACTCTATGTTACAAAGTGTTTTGAATGTGGTATAATATGTCCACAAGCTGCTATCGAGAGGCGAGCATACGGCTCTTACTCTTGCATTGTACGAGGTATTGGCTTCCAGTCCCAATATGGTATACGACGAAGCAGCTACGTTGTCGACCCTTGTCCAACGGCTCGAAGATGCTTTCTTGTATTCCAAGCTCCATCGTACCTCTGAGCCGCCGATAAGCCACGAAATATCGGCGGTATTGGTACCGATATTGTGAGCGGCTACATCTTTCGGACGGGCGCAAGATACATTCTTATTTACTTCGATATCGTCGAGATAATATTCGGGGCTTCCCGTCTGAGATGTCTTAGTCATACGGAATGCAATATAATGGTAATTGCTGGGAACGTTCGCAAGCGCCTCTTCGAACATAGTCCAATTGGTCGTAGTAGGAGTAACGTCTTTGAGCGACATAAACGAATTTTCGTCGGTTATATCAGACATTACACCGACTTCAAACTTCGATAAGTCAGATACGTTTGTGAATCGAAGCCAGAACGAAACTACCATATTGCTAAGCGTATCTGCGTCGAAGAATTTGGGCGAAGCTACAAGATTCGTAGCACCCTGATTGTCTTTATCTCCTATCGTGAACATAAGGCTTCCCTTATTTAGATATCCTTCCCCATTAGATACTTTTGGATAAGAACGGTATGATTTTATTTTAGTCCAGCAATATGGATTGCTGTTTGCATCCGATATATCGAACGACTCTTTCCAACCTTTCGATACCTCACCGCAGGCGGTGATGAATGTTATCGGTTGCATCGACCACAGACTATATGTATTACTATCGCAGCGGCTTCTGAGCCATACTTTATAGAGTTTGCCCGGTTGCAGATTGCCGATGACAATAGTATCGTTTGTAACGTCTACGGCAGTAAGCCCTTCGGCCGAATTTATATTGATATTATCGGTCATAGCGTATTGCCAAGCCGTAGCCGACGAATCGAAGGTTATCTTTACAGTGTCTTTGCCGATAAAGAAAGCTTTCGCATTTTTCACACGACGGCACGAGGGAATGGTGTCTACTTTTATTTCGTCAAAGAAGTAGTTTGCTGGCTTTCTATTATTGTTCGTCATACGCAAAGCAATGTACTTGTGTGTCGACGGAGCAGTCGTAAGAGGAATGTCGTAGTATTCCCAAAGTTCGTTGTCTCTTTCGATACGTTCGATAGCGACGAAAGTGCTTGTGTCAGAGAGGTCTTTGAGTACTCCTACTTCGAATGTCGCAGGGTTGCTGCCTTCATCGTTTTTGAGCCAGAAACTTACCTGCATTCTGCTAAGGTCTTCGTCGAAGATAGGAGTAGCCATCATAAGTACCGATTTTCCCCTAGCATAAAATTGCAAGCCTTTGCCTTTGCCGTAGGCAGACTTAGAGCCTACTTCGGGATAAATCGAGGTAGAGTTGTCTTTTTCCAATACTCTTGTCCAGCAGTATGGTATATGAGTATTTTCGTCGGCAGACGAAAAATCGTCGGACCAACCCTTTTTAGCAGCAGAGCACTCTGTCCTAAATGCTACAGACGACCAGAAACTATTGTCGTTGCTATCGCATGTAGCTCTTACCCAGATATTGTATTGGGTATTCATATTGAGGTTCGATAGTGCTATGTTTTTGGTAGTTATTGCTATACGATTCGAAGCAGATACCGTATCGGGGTTTATTTCGCCATTGGTCGATAAGATATATTCCCAAGACGGTGCCGACGACTCGAAGGTTGCTTCTGCCGAGTTCGATGTTACGTTCGAAATAGCAAGATTCGATACGGGCAGACACGACGGAGCAGGCGATACTTCTATATCGTCGACAACATAGTCGTAATCGTTTGGCTGTACCACTCCTCCTACATCGCCGTAACGGAAAGCTATATACCTATTGGCACCGCTATTGTCGTCTACATTAGTAAATATTACATGCTTTTCTATCATCTTGCGGTATTCGGTATTGTTGAGATTTGCTACCGCAGTGAATGTAGATGCATCTTTGGGGTCAGACATATAGCCTACTTGGAATATACCTCCTCTTTGGTCGGTTTTGTCCAGTTTGAACTTTACCATTACACCGTTCAGAGGAGTATCTATCTTCGGTAAGATAGCGTATAAAGGCGATTTTCCACTAAATACCATTGCCACAGAATTGTATCCGTAGTAAGAAGTTGATGGTTTATATAATTTCGGATATATGCCATTGTTTTTAGGCGTTATAGTTTTCCAGCAATCGGGGATTATGCGAGCGAAACTTCCTCCTTCTTCTAGGGCTGTTTGGTAAGAGTTGAAGTCTTCTATGATGGTAGATACGGGGCTACATTCGGTCTTAAATTCTATCGCTTCGCTCCAATCGGTAGGAGCGCCGGTGGGGCACATGCTTCTAACAAATACCTGATATCCCATGTTTTCTTGTAATCCGCTCAGAATTATATTACTATTCGACGATATTGTATCGGGAGTAAGTGTCGATGGGTCGGGAGTATGCAGTTTGGTTATGGTATCTATTACATACTGCCAAGAGGTTACGCTATCGTCGTATTCGTGGAACGACAGCGATGCCGAGTTGGACGTAATATCGGTGATCTTGAGCGAATCGGGCACCTTACACGCATATTCTATCGATAAGTCGTCGATGAATACACTTGTTTGTGAATTATTACCCGATGCTGTCATTATCTTCAAGGGTGATGGCGTACCAGCGGTAGGCAAATCAAAAGTAAGAGTCTGAAAATCTGCTGCCGTTACAGGCCAAGAGTGTTTTATCTTTCCCAATGGGAAGAAATCATTGTATCCTCCATAAGTGACCTCCAAATATGCTGTGCGGTTACTATCTGCCACTGCGTGTGGAAGCACTACATACTTTAGAGTTACCTTGATTAATGCGGCTCTGCCCGTATTTATCGGACGCGTAAGGAACCCTCCTTCTATATCTGCCGTATCGCCGATACGAATCGCTCCTCCGGCTTCGTAGGCAAAGTAGACAGAGTCTATGCCGGGTGGCATTGTTGTTACTGCTGTCGGGCTACCGTTTGCAGCGGTAGTATTCCCCGACGAAAGCGACGAAAAGTCTTGCGTATATGGTAATACCACATTTGTCTGCGACCGTACTCCAAGTACGGCAAACAATAGCAAGACAAGTAAAAGACTTAATTTTTTCATTAGTCGAAATGTATTGATTATGTTAATAAAAATCGTTTGGTTTATATCCACTCCACTTTGCTGCTCTCTCTCTGCTTGGCGTCGGGGCATTCGTCGGCATAGCCCATAGCTATACCGAAAAGTACCTTGTATTTGTCCGTAAGGTGGAGCATATCTCTACGAATATCAGGCGATTCGTTTATTGAAGCAGCCATACTGCCTATCACACAAGTGCCTACACCTAAGCTATTGGCTGCGAGCAATACGTTTTGCGTAAACATACCGCAATCGCCCTCTGCATAATGGTTCGATGTATCGGCGGCTACTATTAGTAAAGTGGGTGCGTTGTGAAACACGGAGAAACCCTCTTCGCCTGCACGCGAAGCACTTCCCGGCAACGACTTGCCTCGAGCCCAATCTACGAACGAGCCATTGAGCCGTTGCAACATATCTTTGGAGCGTATCACTCGTATTTGCCAAGGCTGCATATTGAGGGCACTTGGTGCATTTATACCGCAGTTTATTATATCTTTTAGCGTATCGGCAGGTATTTGCTCGCTTTTGTAACGTCGTATACTTCTTCTTTTAAGAATATTATTTACCGTATCCATTGCTCAGTAATATTATAAATGTTATAATAACGCAGACAAAGATAATAATATCATAGCAGTAAAAAAGTGCATTTATTATTTTTTTAAGGTAATAAACATTACTTACTTTTCCCGTAAATATACGATAGAATAGTAGCTTAAATCGACTATTGCAGTAGACAACCAAAACAAAAGCAAAACGCAGCGAAGATAGAAATAATACTCTGTTTATTACTTTATTACCCATAGAGGCAATACAACATTTACTTTCTCAAGAGTTTTATCCGAAAGTTGTCAGTTTTATTAAAAAAATTATGATTACAATTCGATATATTGCTTAACGCTACTATCTCCCTATGACCCAAAGAATACGCAGAAAATACTATTTCAATACTTTTATTGTCGTATGATATTGAATCTTCCGTCGTTGTAGAGTTTTATTATCTGTGAAGGAGTAGTCTCAGTCGAGTCCGACTGTCGTAGAGGTACAATATAATCTACAGCCGATTTTATCTCGTCGGATATATCGTAGAAACTCTTTGCCGACGGCTCTCCGCTAATATTTGCCGAAGTAGATACTATCGGTCGCCCCATAAGACGACACAACGTAGCAGATACCTCCTCACCTGTAATGCGAATAGCAATACTACCATCGGAATTTACGACGTTTGTAGGGAGATTTTTAGCTTTTTCGAATATCACGGTTAGCGGTCGGGATGCGCACTCTATTAAGTCCCAAGCGATATCGGGGATATCTTCGACGTAACGAGATATCTTTGATGCGTCGTCGAGTAATATTATTATCGACTTATCTTGCGGACGCCTCTTTATATCGAATATCCGCCTTACTGCTTCGCTATTGGTAGCATCGCACCCTATTCCCCAGATAGTATCGGTCGGATAGAGTATTACGCCGCCTGCCCGCAGGGTATCGATAGCCTCTTTTAGTTGGTCTACATTCATTTTTCTGTTGTAAAAACGAGGTGCAATAATGAGGTTCCAAAGGTAATATTTAATTATGAAATTAAGTGTGACTATAGACAATAATGAGGCTAAAGCGACATAAATCTTTTGGTGAAATCAATGCGACTTTACCAGAGAGATGCTCTTTACGGGTCATTTCTTATATTATTACATCAATCGAAATTCACACTAAATTTTAATCATAAATTTCAGAAAGACATAAACTTAACTAACCTTGAACCTATAATAATTTCACCAGCAAGTAGAATAGAAATATCAGAGAAACGCTTCTTTTAAATTACTTGGATTTTGCTATATCAAATATTTCTATTATCTTTGCAAAGAAATAAACAAAATCAATTTTTTTATACTAAAAAACGATATGAGAAAGATTATATTTTCGTCATTAGTTGCCACAATTTTATTTATTTCCTCTTGTGAAAAAAAGATAATGGAGGCGGAGGTAGTGGCACTTCGCTTTATGGTGATTGGTATGAGAGTGTATATTATAATGATCCGAACGACAAAGGGATGCGATGGCTTATTCCTATCGCTTGTGCAAGGAAAACCATTTGGTCTATTTCCGATAAAAAAATAAAGTACGAATGGTATAGTGGGAATAACATCAATGACTGCAATTATACCCCCACTTACTACGATTATACCACATCCAATGGGGTTTTTAATATGACCATATCCGACGATTCTCCTTACGGAACAAAAGGGAATACCGCTTCTATAAAGTACGAAATGAAAAACCAAGAGCTTATCTTTCATTATCGGTCGGGAAAAAATGATGTAATAAATGTACTTCGCAAAAAAGGAGTAGATTACAGCCACCTCGACCCTTTTATAGGTTGTTGGGAAATGACCAAAGCTACCGTAGGGAAAACTGAACATATTGTAAAGCAAGGCGAATGTCTGTATGGTAGTGTAGTAGCCAGCTACTTGGGCTTCACCTTATATCTCAATTATCCGGACAAGAACGGACAATGCCAAAAAACGATAAATAACTACCAATGGGTAAATGAGGGTGGTAAATATTACAATGTGAGCAATCCGCAAGAAAAGGTCTTCCTCGACATCAATTTTTCAGACAACAACCACTCGATGACCTATTCGAGTGATACCCAATTCGGCAAAATGATAATGTACTTTACCAAGATAAGATAACCTAAAAAATGAAAACAGTATAAAAACACTCATTGTCAAACTATTTATATTATTACAGGTTCATTGTATATATAATATTTTCACCAGCAAGTAGAATAGAAATATCAGAGAAACGCATTTTTTTTCACTTGAATCCTATCGTATATATATTTAATGTATCTTTGCGTTTTAAACAAATAAAAATAAAACGTTATTTTCATGACAGCTAAAAAATTATGGATTTTACTTGGGGCAACAGTTGCAGCCTCATTTTTGGTGCTTATTATATTCGGAGTAGAAATATACCGCACCACACCACCTTGGCCATCGAAAATTGTAGTCAGCAGTGGAGAAGTACTCTACGACGGACAAGATATCAAAGACGGTCAGAATGTATGGCAATCAATGGGCGGACAAACCGTAGGTAGTATTTGGGGACATGGAGCATATATTGCTCCTGACTGGAATGCCGATTATCTACACCGTGAGTCTGAATTGCTTTTAGACCTATTTGCTAAAAAAGACGGTCATAAAGACTATGCAAGCCTTAGCAATGAAGAAAAAGCAAAGTATGAAGTAAAACTTCGCGAAGAACTTCGTAAAAATACTTTCGACCAAGCTACGGGAGTGATTACTTTCTCTCCAGAGCGGGCTCAGGTAACTCGAGAATTAGGTTCGTATTATACTAAACTTTTTATGGGCGATCCATCTATGGATGCTACTCGTAACAATTATGCCATTCCCAAGAATGCTATCAAAGATCCTAATCGTATGGAGAAAATGAATGCTTTCTTTACTTGGACAACTTGGGTATGTAGCACCAATCGTCCCAATAGTGATGTTACCTATACAAACAATTGGCCTTACTACCCGGTAGTAGGCAACCGCCCGTCTACATCGCTACAGGTATGGTCAGGATTCAGTATCTTGTTACTTCTCTTTGGGGTAGGGTTATTAGTATATTATTATGCAAGTAATAAAGAAGATGAGAAAAATGAGAATCTTCCCACAGAAGATCCTATGCGAGGTCTGACTCCAACACCATCTATGAAGGCAACTCTAAAATACATATGGGTTGTAGCTCTACTTATTTTAGCTCAAATGGTATCGGGAGTCATTACTGCACACTACGGAGTAGAAGGTTCCGGTTTCTTTGGCATACCTCTTGATCTGATACTTCCGCAAGCCGTTTCGCGTAGCTGGCATGTACAGCTCGCTATTTTCTGGATTGCTACATCTTGGTTAGCTACAGGGCTATACATTGCTCCGGCAGTATCGGGGCACGAACCTAAATATCAAAAACTCGGCGTAAATATACTTTTTTCTGCCTTACTTATAGTTGTAGTAGGTTCATTAATAGGTCAGTGGTTGGGTGTAATGCAAAAGTTGGGCTTGATAGAAAATTTTTACTTTGGACATCAAGGATATGAGTACTTAGAATTAGGTCGTTTCTGGCAAATACTTTTACTTGTGGGACTATTCTTATGGTTGTTTTTAATGGTAAGAGCTCTACTACCTGCTCTTCGTAGAAAAGACGAAAATCGCCACCTCTTGTTGTTGTTTGTATTGGCTTCCATAGCTATTGCGGGTTTCTATGGAGCAGGATTGATGTATGGACGCCAGACACATATGGCTATAGCCGAATACTGGCGTTGGTGGGTAGTTCATCTTTGGGTAGAAGGTTTCTTTGAAGTTTTTGCCACAGTAGTAGCTGCTTTCTTATTCTCACGTATGGGATTGTTACGTATAAAAGTGGCAAGTACTTCCGTATTATTCTCTACTATTGTTTTTTTAGCAGGAGGTATCCTTGGTACATTCCACCACTTGTATTTCAGTGCTACTCCTACGGCAGTATTAGCTCTGGGAGCAACTTTCAGTGCTTTAGAGATAGTACCTCTGGTACTTATCGGTTATGAGGCTTATCACAATTATAAAATATCGAAGACTACGGAATGGATAAAAGCATATAAATGGCCTATTTACTGCTTTATTGCAATGTGTTTTTGGAATTTCTTAGGAGCAGGTATTTTTGGTTTTGCTATCAATCCTCCTATTGCATTATATTATGTTCAGGGACTTAATACCACTGCCGTTCACGGACATGCCGCTCTATTCGGAGTGTATGGTATACTTGGTATCGGACTTATATTGTTTGTCTTACGTGGTCTATATCCCGAGCGCCAATGGAACTATAAAATACTCGGATGGGCTTTCTGGCTGATTAATATCGGATTGCTTACAATGTTAGTAATTAGTCTACTACCTATTGGTATTTTACAAGCAATAGAATCCATTCAAAACGGTTATTGGTCGGCTCGCTCCGAAACTTTCATGCGAACAGACCTTATGCAGACTATCAGATGGCTACGTATGCCTGGTGATGTACTATTAGCCTCAGGAGAGTTGTTATTGGTATATTTTATCATTGGACTAAAGACAGGTTGGTCTCTTACTAAAAAGCAGAAATAATGTTTTTTTAGGTGATACTATATAAAAAAGGTAGAGACTGTTTGCAAGATATGCAGGCAGTCTCTTCTTTTCTTATAAAAATCAGGAAATTCACTCTCCTCACCTCTCTCGGACGATATCCTGTACCACGAGTCCTGCCAGGGCGAAACCGAAGATAGCCGTTATATGAACCATCGTGCCGTTGGTCTGAGCCTTGCGGGGCAGGGCAGGGTCTTCGTCGGTGTCGCTGACTGCGGTATTGCCCTTGTTGTCGAGTACTTCGGGCGAGAACACGCAGAGGTACTTCTTGGCGGGGAATGTCTTTTGATGCCGCATACGCTTGCGCATAGCCGATGCCAGAGGACAGCCGTCGACTTGCCAAAACTCTGCTATGCGGATTCGGGTGAAGTCGAGCTTCAGAGCGCTGCCCATCGATGAGAAAAACACGGCATGGTGGCGTGTTGCCTCTACTGCCAGAAGTATCTTGTCTTTCAGGCTGTCGATACAGTCGATGATATAATCGTACTCTCCGAGAGCGAAGTCGTCTTTGGTAATCTCGTTGAAGAGTTTTGGCAAGGCAGTTATTTCGGCATCGGGAGCTATATCGAGGAGTCGTTGCCTGAGGGCATATACCTTGTGTTCGCCTACGGTCGAGTGTGTTGCCATCGCCTGACGGTTGATGTTGCTCTGTGCCACCTTGTCGTAATCGACGATGGTGAGCCGCTTCACTCCGCTGCGGACAAGGCTCTCGGCACACCAACTGCCTACACCGCCTATACCGAAGACGATTACTTTTTTCCGTGCAAGCCGCTCCATAACATCGTCGCCGACAAGCAGCCTGCTACGTTCCGTGTATATATCTGCCACTGTGAGTTGTTTGGTTAGTCTGTCCGCAATTTTTTCGGTTTCCAATGTTGTACAATATCGATAATAGGCTCTACACTCTGTTGATAGCTCTTTGGGTAGATAATGGTAAACGTACTCTCGTTGCCGTTTACCACAAGCTACATTACAATATCTTTTTTACCTCGCGGTAGATATTATCTGCCGTGAAACCGAATTTCTCGTCGAGTACGGTGTATGGTGCCGAGTAGCCGAAGTGATCGAGCCCGAATACAGTGCCGTTGCTGCCGACGAGCCCTTCGAGGTTTACGGGCAGTCCTGCCGTCAGCCCGAAGCGTTTTATGTTGTCGGGCAATACGCTTTGTCGGTATTCACGAGGCTGTTCTGTGAAAAGTCCTTCGGAAGGCACCGACACGAGACGTACCCTTATGCCGTCGTTGTGTAGCAGAGCGGCTGCCTCGTTGAGAGTGGACACCTCCGAGCCACTGGCAAGCAGCACTACGTCGGGGTTCTCGTCTGAATATACGACGTATGCACCGCACTGCGCATTGTGTTTGTCGGTGGGTAGGTCGGTGATATTCTGCCTCGAGAGTATGATAGCCGTCGGCGTATCTATATTCTCCATCGCCAAACGCCAGCAGACGGTAGTCTCTTCGACATCGGCAGGGCGAAGCACGAGCATAGAGTTGCGTCCGCTGTGGTTCTTTAGTTTCTCGAGTAAACGTATCTGTGCCTCTTGTTCGACGGGTTCGTGAGTAGGTCCGTCTTCGCCTACACGGAAGGCATCGTGCGAGAATATGAACTTGACGGGCAGCTCCATCAGTGCAGCCATACGCATAGCAGGTTTCATATAGTCGGAGAATACGAAGAACGTAGCACAAGCCCCGATAACGCCTCCGTGAAGAGCGATACCGATAGCCAGACACGCCATAGTAAGTTCCGATACGCCTACTTGCAGGAAGGCTCCTCCGAAGTTGTCTCGGGTGATGGCTCTTGTCTTTTTCAGGAAGCCGTCGGTCTTGTCGGAGTTTGACAGGTCGGCACTGCTTACTATCATATTTTCCAATTGTACGGCGAGTTCGCCGAGTACTGTGGCAGATGCGGCACGCGTTGCCTGATTGGGCTTTTGGGTTATCTTCGACCAATCGACTTTGGGCGGTTCGTTCGAGAAGAACTTGCCGAGTTTCTCTGCCAAGACGGGGTTTTGCTTCTTCCATTCGCTTACGGCTTTGTGTTTTTTAGCTACAATATCGGTCAGCTCGGCTTTGCGGCGGGCATATATGTTTTTTGTCTCTTCGAACAGTACAAAAGGATTGTCTACGTTGCCACCGAGATTTTTTATGGTGTTTGCGTAAGCATCGCCACCGAGAGGAGCACCGTGTGTCTCGCAGCAGTTTTCGTACGAGGTGTTGTCGGCACGTCGTGCTCCTTTACCCATAACGGTATTGCCGATGATAAGTGTCGGTTTGTGTGTTTCGGCTTTTGCCTCACGGAGAGCCGTGCGTATCTGCTCGGCGTCGTTGCCGTCTATCTCTATTACGCGCCAGCCCCAAGCCTCGTACTTCTGACGTACGTTTTCGGAGCTTACATCAGATACTTTTGTAGAGAGTTGTATGTCGTTCGAGTCGTAGAACATTATCAGGTTGCTTAGTCCCAGGTGGCCTGCTATCCTGCCCGCTCCCTGCGACACCTCTTCCTGTATGCCGCCATCGGAGATATAGGCATATATGGTGTGGTCGAACAGGCGGTCGAACCTCGCCTGCAAGAATCGTTCGGCAATAGCGGCACCCACGGCGTAGGTATGTCCTTGTCCGAGTGGTCCCGACGTGTTCTCTATACCGTGGGCGAGGTCGAGCTCGGGATGTCCCGGAGTGGGGCTGCCCCATTGACGGAAGTGCTGTAAGTCTGCCATCGAGAACTTATCCGTGCAGGCTAATACCGAGTACAACATAGGCGACATGTGCCCGGGGTCGAGGAAAAACCTGTCGCGAAACTCCCAAGCGGGATTCTCGGGGTCGTACTCCAGAAACTCCGAATATAGTACGTTTATAAAGTCTGCACCGCCCATTGCGCCTCCCGGGTGTCCGGACTTGGCTTTTTCTACCATAGCAGCAGAGAGTATGCGTATGTTGTCGGCTGCTCTGTTCAATTCCTGTAATGTGTTCATATATGCTTGATTATTTTTATTATATTCAGATAGAAAAATATTTCTGTACGTATTTCGGAACAGAGAGGCAAAGTTAATAATAATTATCCTTCTTGGCAAGTGTCGGTAAGGAATAAGAAGTGTGTTTGTTTATATAAAAACGGCAAAGGTTGCCGTATGTAGTGGCGTTCCTTTACCGTTGATTTTACTGTAATGAATTATAAGTTTAGTTTTCTGTTCGGGGATTATAGTTTTATTACCTCTGAAGAACCGCTTGTTTTTATCAGCAAACCATTACTACAAAAATATCCTATCTTCTACTTTCTTATTTTTTGCCATAAGTTCTACCTCTTGACAGTGAGTTAAAAACGACTCAAAAGCAACAAAAAGCTTACATAAAGATACCCGGAATCATGAGGAACATTTTGTTACAAAGTAGATTATAAATCCACTGAGCCCAACTGTAAGAACGAATTTGATAATATCATAAAGAAAACAATTTAATCTCGTTGGTTTCCATTCTTTGTTAATAACTAAGTGTTTTGTAAATCTTAAATATTCAATCCTAATCCGTTGTCTCCAAGAAGGCGTTCCATCTAAACAAGTGCATTCCATATATGCAATAAAATCTTGCCAAAGAGATAAAAAAAAATCTTGTTTCTTAGTTTTAGAGGGTCTAACCAACTATGTAATGTAATAGAATCTTCAATGGGTTTTCTAAAATCAGTGTATGCAGGATACAATGAAATTGTAACATGTCCCGTATCATTCCTATAAAAGGAAAGAGTGCTCCCTTGCTCCATTAATGATTTAAAATGTCTCCCTTGTGTTTCGATTTCGAATACTTTGCTTCCCCAGAACACTTCTACAATTCGCTTATCTGTCCCTCCATTCCTACTTCCGGGACATACATATAACAGATGTTCTCTCTCAAATTTTTCTGTTCTTTTATCTGCTGTTGAAGATTTTTAAATATGCCTTCCGATTTGTCATAGAACGTATCAAAATCTTTGTTCCTATCGTGTCTATTACGTTTCATGTTAATTCTTAGTCTAAATTTTACTTGTAAGATACGTGCATAGAGAAGCTGTGAGATAGACTAAAAGTTCTGCCTCTTCATAAGAAGGATCTCTCCCTTCTTGAAGGTGTCGCCCTTGCTCTGATGAAAATCCCCAGATTTTCTTAATAACATCGTCTAAAGGTTTAGGGGCAATGTCGGGATAATTATTTATAAGAGTTCCAAGTGTTGCATTCTTGTCTCCTGTAACTTCTCTACAAACACATTCTAATGCAGCTAATGAATGTTGAATAGAACCTGTAATGTCGGGCTTAGGACGTCTTGATAAATCTGCAATAGCTTCTTTTATTTCGTTTTGGGAAGTCATTAATCCTTTTTCTTGAAGCTTGAGTATTGCTTGTTTTATTCCATCCTCAAACATATCATCACCTCTTGTTTCAATAATGCCACCCTGCATTTTCCATCCTATTCCTTTCTCAATAAAATATTCATTTATATCTTTTTCGAAATTTCTTTTTTGAGGCATCGAAAGTTTGGAATAAAATTGTTCTATTATATCATAGACTCTACTCCAAAAGCAACGATCAATTATTCCCTGAATTTCACTTTTCATAAAATTGTTTTCTCCCCAATTATTAGGGTCTTCTGCTTCTTTTGTGACAAAACATACAATACTACGAATCTTCTTTAGACTTGGTTCGTAACTTTGCATTATTTGGAATATGTAACTTCTCATTGATGCTGGCGCATCATCTCTGACGGTAATATCCGCAGCTGGGCTAACAATGCCCATTCGTTCTGTAAAATTCATTTGTTTTTTAATTGTTTTTTTGCCTTTGGTATAAGGGTATTATGAATAAAATCGTAGGATTCTTGAGCATTAAAAATTAATTTTTTTACTATCAACTTTCTGTCAAAATCTATTGGTATTTTCCAGCCGAGCATAACGTCTTCATTTGTTGACAAATGTTCTATGGGGGAAATCCACATTTTTATATTAAAACCATTTTTGATTTCTAAATTGTACATTATTATATCATGTCCGTTATAATTGTATTTTCCCAACTCATCTTTATCAGTATCTAAGTCATATATTTTAGTAAGATCTATCAATTTGACCCAAATAGCTCTACTTATTCTGCCTAGTAAGTAGTAATCACTATTGTAGTTCTCTTTTTTGAAATTATATACTCCTAAAATAGAATTTATTTCAACTTCGCATTGCTTATGAAAATATATAAACATTTTCAATGCATCACAAAAACTGCGGTATTCAGGTAAAGTTAATGATGTAAAAGAAGAAAATAACTTTACCAATACTTGGCCGTTAAAATTCCCTTTGAAAACAATTTCTTCAACGCACTCGTCTGATAATACCAACTCATGAATTTCTGAGTGATTTGGCACTATAGAAAAATCTTTTCGTTTTATATCTAACGAAAAACTACCAATTTGATTCCCTGTTAAATGCGGTAAAAAAGCATTTAGAAAAATGTTTTCATCATTATAACTATAATGATTCCCAAATTCGTTTTTTGAAATAGAATATTTATCTTCACTTACTTCCATAAAAAGTTCTGTTATTTTGACTCCTAAGTTTTTAGCTATCTTTTGTAGTGTTTCTAATGTAGGATTTCCATTAATGATATTGCTCAATGTAACTCTGTTAATACCCATAATACAGGCTAATTCATTTATGGTCATGCCTTTACTTCTTAATATCTCTTTGACTCTTAATATGTTCACATCAATGATTTTTTACAATGCAAAGGTAATGCTTTTTTTGAAATATAAAAAATAAACCACTACAAAAAATATTAGCCACCTATGATTGAACTCTTTCATTTTGTCACATTCCATAAATCTTTACCCGATTATTGTATGCTAAACTGTCTGCATAATCAGAGCTTACCCTTAAAATCTTTTTTATTGCTTATTTGATGATGGCTTTTACCTTCTTGTCTTGAATATGTCGAAATTAACGGCAAAGGTTGCCGTATGTAGTGGCGTTCCTTTACCGTTGATTTTACTGTAATGAAGATAAGTTTAGTTTTTTGTTCGGGTCTTATAACTTTATTACCTCCGACGAACCGCTTGTTTTTATACCCGAAATGTCGGCTTCTCCTCTGTATCGTAGAGACGAAGCCCCCGATAGTGTGCCGGTTGCTTTCTGACTGATAGTTATAGACATATCCGACGAGCCGCTTATAGATACCTGAAGTGTCTCGGTATGAAAATCCGACATCTTCACGTCTGACGAGCCTGATGCTACGACATTTACCACAGAGCCTTTACCATTCATTTCGAAGTCCGATGAGCCCGAAAGAGACAGTTTTACTGTGTTAACGTTGCCTTTTACAGAGCAGTCCGACGAACCCGAAAGCGAAACATACAACTCTTTACCTTCGAAATTGAAGTTTTTGACGTCCGACGCTCCTTGTAGTTTTATCGTACACGAATTTCCTTCGAAGTTACCGCTCGATTTTATATCCGCCGCTCCCGAAAGCCTTATTTCATATATATTGGGTACGTATACTGTGGCAACAAAAGGCTGCTTTCTTGTACTTCCGACTATATTTTTCTTAAAACCCAAATACAGTGTACCGTCCGGACGAACCTCCGCTATTATTTTGTCGCTGAACGTGTTGGGATATTCTACCTTAATCGATGGTTTTGTGCTTTGTATGAGGTTAATAGTCCATTGACCCGCTGCTTCGATAGATTTCAGACGGTCTGCCCCGTCTATTGATTTGCTTTCGCGAGTATTGCCCGCCAAACAACCGATGGTAATTGCTGTAAATATTGCAACAAACATAATAAATCCTCCTATTTTTTAATGGTTAAGACTAGTTAAGTTTGTATTTTTCTCAAAATTTCAAGCAAGATTAGGTATAAAATTTGATTCCTGCAATTGTACCTGAATTTACCCCAAAGCAATTATATTTCATACATACTTTTTATCTAATAACAAATTGATAAGCCCACAGCAAAATATTAAACAGTATTGTCTAAAAACGACTTACAAATTCCAGCGTAAGCCGACGTATATCTTGCGTCCATGAGTAGGAGCGTATATCATTGTGGCATCGAAATCGGCAGAAAACGGGTTGCCAACGTCGACGATAGGATTCGCTTGAGTGTAGTCGAAGATGTTTTCGGCTCCCAGATATATACTCCACACTCCGAAATTGCGTGTCGCCTGAGCATTGCTCAGAAAAAACGTACTAAATTCTCGCTCCCATCGAGGATTGGTAGGATCGGGATCGGCAAGGCGTCCGCCGCCGTTAGCCTGAATGGTGTAGTCGAACTGCCACTTCTTGAACTTAGTATAATACGAAAGAGTAAGGAAACTCTTCCAGCGATTTGTAAAGGGTTTCGTGCGAAGAGTGCCGCCGATATTCTGCTTAACGTCGGTGATACGGTGTGCAGCAGTGAAGCTGAACCCTTTGAATAGCTCCATCGTCGCTTCTATCTGCAGATTGTGTGCATACGACAAGCCTTGCAGACTATACACGTTTACCTCGTGAGCATCTTTATCGATGTCTATCACCGCTTGGCTCTCGAAGTGTGTATAGAAATACTCAGCATTCACGGAGAGTTCTTTGTCTTTTATTGGGATGTAAAATGAACTGCTTAGTCCACCGTTCCATGCACTCTCGAGGATATAATCGTCGGCAACATTGAAACGTCGACTGCTTGCGAGCATAAAGTTGTTTTCTGCAAATATGTTAGCCGACCGATAACCTTTGCCCACGGCGGCACGTATGTTTATGTTGTGTATAGGCGAATATTTTATGTGCAGACGCGGCGTAAGTATCATTCTCTCGAAATAAGCGTTGTAGTCGTTGCGAAGCCCTGCCTGAACGACGAACTTATCGGCAAGATTGTAAGTGTATTCGGCAAATACACCCGAGACAAACTCCTTTTTGCCCGTACTTTTGCTCAGAGGCATAGCCAAAACGTTTTGGAGGTCTTCGACAAAACGGTCGTACGAGGTACTCCAGCCGACGGATATTTTATTGTTCTGGGTTATCTGTGTTTGGAAAATAAGGTTTGAGTAAAATGAAAGTTGGCTACCATCGTATTTGCGACGACCGTATGTAGATTCGAGCTCTTGCAGCGATCCTTTCAGTATAAGTCCGACACTCATATCTCTGTCGTTGTCGAAGATATAGCCGTTTTTCCAAAAAGCATCGTAGCGTTTGGTCTCGATATCGATATTGTAGCTACCCTCAAGCTGTCCGCCCATACGTCTTTCGTATATTCCGTGCAGGAGTAGCTGCGATATGAGTCCTCCCTTGCGGTAATACCAACGATTGATACCGTTGAATTGCCGTATCATAGGCATATCGTAGAAATTGTCGTTGTTGCGGTCTTGTTTTAACAGTTCATCGGAGGCATGTAGCAGTATGCCCGTATGTAGCGACTCATTGAGTTTTATAGAGGCGTCGGCATTGAGCTCGACCTTGCCCGCATCGCTTAGAAATAGATTTGCCGAGAGTTTATCGGCGTTCTGAGGTTTCTTATATTCGACGTTTATCTGCCCCGTAATAGCTTCGTATCCGTTGACGACCGAACCCGCCCCTTTGGTAATCTGTATGCTCTCCATAAAAGGACCCGGTATGTATCCGAGTCCGTAGGGAGTGGCTATACCTTTGAGGTTAGGCACTTGTTCGGTCATAAGCTGCACGTAGAGTCCGCTGAGTCCGAGTAGCTTTATCTGCTTTGCTCCTGTGGCAGCATCGCTGTAGCTGACATCGACGGAAGGATTGGTCTCGAAACTCTCCGACAGGTTGCAGCAAGCAGCTCTACGTAGCTCCGATGAGTTTATCTTCTGTACGTTCATCGTCGACAGACGGTCGTTGACAGTGCTTTTTCGCTCCGATACGACGGTTACGCCTTCCAGATTGTTGTTGCGTTGGCTGAGAACAACGACTATATCCCGTTCGCCTTTTTCTACCTTACGTCGTATTTCGGCATACTCTACAGAGCTTATGTTTAGCGTATCGGACTCTTCCGAGAGAGCTATCTCGAACCGTCCGTCGACGTTGGTGATAGTACCCGTATCGGTACCTTGCCAAGAGACATAAGCTCCTGCTATCGGATGGTTGTCGGCTGTCGTTACAATACCCGTTATCTGCGACCACAAAGACAATGGCAGTAAAATATATAAGGCTGCAAATACTATTCTTTTCATTATATTAATCGGTAAGGTTAGTATGAGAAAAATGTTATACTTTTGCAAAAGTAATTCTTATTTGCGTAATACACATTTAGCGATAGATTAATAGTCACGTTTTTTTTAAGAATTAACATTCATTCATACAATAATGTACCATATCCCCGTATTGCTGCCTGAGAGTATAGAAGCCTTAGCCATAAAGCCCGACGGCATCTACGTCGACTGCACTTTCGGCGGAGGCGGGCATTCGAGGGCAATCCTCGACCACCTCGACCACAAGGGCAGACTCTACGGATTCGACCGCGACAAAGATGCTCGCGAAAACGTACCTCACGACGAACGTTTTACCTTCGTCAGAGGCAACTTCAAACATATCGGCAATTTCCTCAGATACTACGGTATCACCCACGTCGACGGCATTATAGCAGACCTAGGGGTGTCGTCACACCACTTCGACGAAGCCGAGCGAGGCTTTTCGTACCGTTTCGACGGAGCTCTCGATATGAGGATGAACCGCAACGCCGACTTTACAGCCGACAAACTAATAAATAATTACTCCGAAGACGACCTCGCCGACCTACTCTATCGCTACGGCGAAGTGCGTGCCGCTCGACGTATTGCGGCGGCTATAGTGCGTCGGAGGCAGGCGGCGCCAATTCGTACTATCGCCGAGCTGCTCGAGGTGCTAAAGCCTTTTTGCACGAAAGGAAAAGAGAATAAAGAACTTGCACCCATATTTCAGGCTATCCGTATCGAAGTCAATGCCGAGATGGACGCTCTGAAAATGATGTTACTACAGTCTGTCGATTTGCTGGCTAAAGGAGGCAGAATCGCCGTCATAGCCTACCATTCGATAGAAGACCGCATAGTGAAAAACTTCCTTCGAAGCGGAAACTTCGAGGGGACGCTCCAAAAGGATTTTTACGGCAACGTCGTATCGCCTTTCGTGAACGTATCGAAAGCAATAGTAAGCACAGCCGACGAAATCATCGCCAACGGCAGAGCACGCAGCGCACGCCTACGCTTCGCCGAAAAACTATAATGATAGCGTAAGTAATTAAGAAACAAGTCAGTGTGCCACCCAACTCTCGTCGCTCGGATTGTTGCGGAAGCGGAGTAGTCGCTCTACGTCGCTGTCTTTAATATATCCGCAGGAGGCAGCCACTCGTATCAATACGTCGAAGTTCGACAGGCTGACGTTCTTCACGCCCGCTTTTGCCAGATTGTCTATGCCGCGTTGCATACCGTAGGTAAATATGCTCGCTATACCGAGCACATCGGCTCCTGCCTCACGCAACGCCTCTACCGCCTCTATGCTGCTGCCTGCCGTCGATATCAGGTCTTCGACGACTACGACCTTCTGCCCCGCTTGTAGACGTCCTTCGATACGGTTCTGTCTGCCGTGGTCTTTGGAGCCTCCTCTGACATATCCCATCGGCAAACCCATTATAGAAGCAGCTATGGCAGCGTGTGCAATGCCTGCCGTAGCAGTACCCATAAGTACTTCTACATCGGCGTAGTGTGTTTTTATCGTCTGAGCCAAAGCATTCTCCACCTCGTCTCGTACGTCGGGAGCGGTAAGTATAAGGCGATTGTCGCAGTAAATAGGGCTTTTTATGCCGCTTGCCCAGGTAAAAGGCTCGTCGGGACGGAGAAAAATCGCTCCTATCTCCAACAGTGCCTTCGCTATCTTTTGTTCCATAATATTTTGATTATATTCTACTTTGATAAAACAATTCAGATTACGCTAAGATTGACATTTGCCAGAAGCAATATAAGCAATATGGCACCTACGGCGATACGATAATAACCGAATGCCTTGAAGCTGTATTTGGTGAGGAAGCCGATAAAAAACTTAATCGCCAGCATAGCAACGACAAAAGCAACCACATTGCCTATTATCAGCGTATCGATATTTTGCCCGAGCAACTGACGTGAGGCGGGGTCGACAAACAGTTTGTAAAACTTCCAAGCCGAGGCGGCAAACATAGTAGGTACAGCAAGGAAAAACGAAAATTCGGCAGCATTCTTGCGTGTCAGCCTCTGCGACATACCGCCTACAATCGTTGCCATCGAACGACTTACGCCCGGTATCATAGCCACACATTGGCAAAAGCCGATAAAGAGAGCCTTACGCCAACCTATCGTTTGGTCTGCGTCGGTTTTATCGAAAATTTTATCTACAAAAATCATAAACACACCGCCAACGATAAGCATAACTGCCACTACCTCTACGCGTTCGAGCAGGCGGTCTATCGCGTCCGAAAACAGAAATCCCAAGACGGCTGCGGGAGCGAAGGCAATCAGTAGTTTCCAGTAAAAATCGTACTTACGGATAAGCTGTCCCGCAAAATAACGCAACTTCTGCCACGTGCCGAAATTGCTGTCTGCAGGCAGCCGAAATACACTAATCGGGGCGACCTGCACAAATCTCTTGAAGTATAAGACTATGACCGATAGTATCGCTCCAAACTGAATGATTACGGTAAATGCTTTGATAAACTCGTCGGAGTGCATTCCGAGCAGCCCCTGTGTGATAATCATGTGTCCTGTCGAAGATACTGGCAAGAACTCTGTCAGTCCTTCGACTATGGCAATTATAATCGCTTCGAACCACGTCATAATAGTCTCGTTGGTATCGCTTTAGAGCCCCAAGGCGGATTATTCTTTTTCTTTCGGTCTGTACATAATACCCACTATCACAAGGAGGAAACCGATAAGACATACTATCGGAGCAAGTGTTATCCTACGAAACGAGAATATGTCGGGATTGTATTCGGTTGCCGTCGAGGGCGAGCCTGTCATAAGCACGAAACCGATAATTATTACCGCCACAGCAACAGCTACCAGGATATAATTTATTTTGTTCATAAACAGTATTTTGTATGTTTTGTAATTATAATTCGTTTTTCAAATAAAATACAAGTCGCCCGACTTCATACGAATGTAACGATTGATACAGAAAAGTGCCGCAAGGAAACTTACCAAGAAGCCTACGGCAAATACTATAACGATAATCGGCACAAAGAAACGATAGTCGTACAACGGCAGCGAGAAATCCATTCTTTGTATATAATACCCCACTCCGAATAAGCCGAAGCAAGCCAGAAACGAAGCTATCAGCCCGTTCTTGACGAACCGCCACAGGAACGGACGACGTATAAACCACGCCTTCGCTCCGACGAGTTTCATCGTGTTGATGACAAAACGCTTGGAGTAGATGGAGATACGTATTGTATTATTGATAAGTATCACGGTGATAAGCACAAGTATGAGCGATATGAGCAACAATACGAGCGAGATACGTTTGACGTTGGTATTGAGGTCTGAAATCATTATCTGCTGATAAGCCACATTCTCCACAAAAGGGTATATTTCAATATCTTTTGAGAGTTTTTGCAAAAACGCTTCGCTGATAAACTCCGCCTTGAGATTGACCTCTATCGACGCTTTTATGGGGTTGTAGCCGAGTAGCTCCACCGGATTGTCGCCCACGTCGGCAATATGCTCTTCGAGAGCGGCATCTTTTGAGATATATTGGTAATGCTTTACAAAGTCGGTAGATGCGAGGTACTTCTCGATTCTTGCAAGGTCGTCGTCGGTAGTCGAGTCGCTCAGTATGAGCGATACGACTAGATTCTCTTTCGCAAATCGGGTCACATGATTGCCCCAGAGTAGCAGCATAGCCACCAGACCGAGCATAAACAGAGCCACGGCAATACTTATGGTCGATGTAAAATAAAGATTGAAAAACGAGTCTTTACGGGCTTTTTCTGTGTTTATGGGCATACGTTATATCTTGATATAGTGTTATTGGTCTGCGATTGCAAAGTTAGTATTTTTTCGGGTAAAAACACTCGTAAAGTTGTTTTCGATAATATATGTGCCGAAATATTACCGTTTTTTGTTTTTGATATGTTTTTCGTGTCGCTCTTTCGCTTTCTCGATAGTTTTATCGTCGAACTTCACCTTTGGCATCTTTTGCGACAGAGCCAATATAGCATTGGCACGGCGTGTCAAATACTCCGACGGTTTGGCGGGATTGTATCTCAACGGGTTGGGGAAAGAGGCGACTATCAGAGCCGATTGATATGGGGTAAGCTTCGTTGCTTCCTTGCCGAAATGATTACGAGCGGCAGCCTCTATGCCGTATACGCCTCGCCCCATCTCAATGACATTCAGATATACCTCCATTATGCGCTCTTTGCTCCAGAAAATCTCTATAAGAAACGTAAAATAGACTTCGAAACCTTTTCTGACCCAAGTCCTGCCTTGCCACAGAAAAACGTTCTTTGCCGTTTGTTGCGATACGGTACTGGCTCCACGTGTTTTCTTATGTTTCTTATTGTATTCTATAGCCTTCTCGACAGCTCCGAAGTCGATACCGTAGTGCGATAGGAAGAAATTATCCTCAGATGCGACCACACAGTTGAGCAACGATTGCGGCATATCTTCGATAGGTATCCATTTTTTCTTTATCGGATAGCCGTCGAATACGGCACGGCTCACCATCAGCGGCGTAATGGGTGGATTGACCCATCGGTAAACGATAGTCATAAGCACCGTGATAGCGATGAAAATGAGCAGTATTTTTAGTAATATTTTGCCTATCTTCTTCCACATAATCCTTCTATTTTACGAGGTAAAATTAATCTTTCGCTACAATATAATCTCGAAACGCCTCGTCGAAAATCTCGCACCTCGAGGCACGTCCTCCGACGATACAGACTACCTCTATCACCCCTCTGACACAGAGTATCTTCTCGGGCAGACGCAATATCTCTTGACGAAAAAAATATTTCAGCCCCTGACGTTCTACCGACAGGCGACTGACGAAACGTTCTGAGCCTCGCAATGAGTTTTTGTACGACAGATTAGCATTCCTTACAACGGGGAAAATATTCTGTTCGGTCATATCGCGAAAATATATGCCACACTCTTCCATAAAGTCGTGTCTGGTAGCCTCGAAATAGTGCAAGTAGTTGGCATTGTTTACTATTCCTTGTGCGTCACACTCATAATCACGCACTTTCATTACTGTCTCGAAATGTTTCATAGGTATTTTTGTATGTTATATATGTCGTATTGCGAAGTGGGTGAGTATCTTAGCGTCGACGTAAAATACCTCACCACACCATCGATTGTTTTATAAAAATAGCCTTACAGCATAGATGTAATCCATTTCAGCAGGTCGTTACCGTTGGCAAATACAAGCAAGCCCAGAACAAGGATCATACCTATATTCAGAGATATCTCCATAAACTTGTCGCTCGGTTTTTTGCCCGTTATCATTTCGTAGATGATAAAAAGTATATATCCTCCGTCGAGCACAGGTATGGGCAATATATTCATAAAGGCAAGTATAACCGATAGCAGAGCCGTCATACTCCAGAATATAGTCCAATTCCACTGCGATGGGAAGAGGTTGCCGATAGCGGCAAATCCGCCTACCGACTTGGCTCCCGCCTTGGTAAACACAAGTCTGAATTGCTTTACGTACGACACGAGAGTCTCCCACCCCATACGTATACCGGCAGGGAAGGCGGCAAAGAAGCCGTAACGAATCTTCTCGGTCTCGAAGATATGTGTCGGGTCGCGTAGTACTACACCTATTTTACCGTTTTCGTCGGGCATAATACTGTCCGAAACGAGGCTGCCACGACGATAGAAGTCTATTGTCGTCATCTTGCCTGCATTATCGGTGATAGCCGCCATAATATCTTCGACGTCGGTAAGCGGCTTGCCACCCACTCCGACGATACTGTCGCCGCGCTGCAGCCCCCTGCTCATCGCCGCTGACTGTGGCATAACACTATCGACGACAAACGGTATAACGGGCGTCATAAACTGTTTTTCTTTGGCTTCTATGAACTGTTCTCCGAAGTTTTCGGGCAGACAGACGGTCGTCGTCTCACCGTTGCGACTGACGGTAACATTGCGTTTGCCCTCTATCACAAGTTTTTCTATGACGTCTTTGCTGCTATTTGCCTCGCCTCCGTCGATAGCCACTATTATGTCGCCATTACGAAATCCGTTATCGAGAGCCGTACGACAGTATTTGTATCCGAGATATGCGTTGCGGACGGGCAAGACCTCTTCGCCGTTTTTAAACAACAGCATAGCAAAAATCAATATGGCAAGGATAAAGTTGAACAGTACACCGCCGACAATCATAAAAAAACGCTGCCAAGGCTTACGTGAGCGATACTCCCATTGCTGAGGCTCGCTTGATAGCGACGACTCTTTGGTCGTTTCGTCGACCATACCTGCGATGGCACAATACCCGCCGAAAGGTACCCAGCCAATACCCCACTCGGTAGACTCAGGATAGCGACGCCAATCGTCGGCAGGCAGTTTGTTGATGTCATCGGGTATCATTATGGGTTTGCCCTTTTTGTCGGTCTTCGGCACGCCGTTTTCGTCGACAGCCTGCACTTCGTGCTCGGGCAGATTGCGTGAGAAAAACTTCGTCTGCCACTTGCCATTTATCTTTTTTGCCCTAAAAATGGAGAATCGGGGGTTGAAAAACAGGTAAAACTTGTTTACCCGCACCTTGAATAGTCGGGCAAAACCGAAGTGTCCGAACTCGTGAACTACCACCAGTATCGACAGAGCCAGTATCAGCTGCAATGCTTTGATAAGAAAAATCATATAGTCGTATATAAAAAATTTTTGCGGGCGAAATTAGATAAAAATTTTGACTCCTGCAATTCTGTACGGAGCCTACATAAATAAACAACTATTAATCATACATTTACAACAAAGCATCAAATTCCTTACCCTACAACAAAAAACAAGTGCCTATCGACTCAGCCGACGGCACTTGCCACATTTTTCTTACATTACAATATTGACTATCTTACGGGGTACGACTATCACCTTTCTGACAGCTTTGCCTTGTAGCCATTTCTGTGTTTCGTCATGTGCGAGGGCACTCTTCTCCACATCTTCGATACTCGTATCTGCCGGCAGGTCGAGGGTAAATCGCACCTTGCCATTGAACGATACGGGGTATTTTACCGTCGCCTCTACCAGACGCCGCTCGTCGCACTCGGGGAAAGCGGCATCGCAGACCGTCGTGCTATTGCCGCACAGACTGTATATCTCTTCGGCAATATGCGGAGCAAACGGGGCAAGTATCACCGCCAGCGGTTCTATAATTGCTCTCTTGGAACACTTCGCCGTCGACAACTCGTTGACGCATATCATAAACGCCGACACCGAGGTATTGAACGAAAAATTCTCTATATCGTATGTTATCTTTTTTATTGTCTTGTGCAGTGTCTTCAGCTCCTCTTCGGTGGGCTGTCGGTCGTCGAGCAGCAGATTGCCCTGAGCGTCGTACACCAAAGCCCAGAGACGTTTCAGGAAACGATGTACGCCATCTATGCCCTTCGTATCCCACGGCTTCGACTGCTCCACAGATCCGAGGAACATCTCGTACAGACGCAGCGTATCGGCTCCATAGCGTTCCACAATATCGTCGGGATTGACCACGTTGTACATCGACTTCGACATCTTCTCCACTGCCCAGCCGCAGCGATATTTACCGTCGGCATCGACGACAAACTCGGCATCGGCAAACTCGTGTTGCCACCGACGGAAGCGGTCTGTGTCGAGAATATCGTTTTCCACAAGATTTACATCGACGTGTATTTCGGTAGTGTCGTAGCTCTCTTTTTTAGAATAAGAGACAAAAGTATTGGTATTTTTTATACGATAGACGAAATTGCTACGTCCCTGTATCATACCTTGGTTTATGAGTTTGGCAAACGGTTCGTCGTCTTTTATATATCCGTAGTCGAATAGGAATTTAGTCCAGAACCGACAGTATATGAGGTGTCCCGTGGCGTGTTCGGAGCCTCCGAGATAGAGGTCGACATTACGCCAATATCCATTAGCTTCGGTAGATACGAGTGCATCGCTGTTTTGTGGGTCTTCGTAACGCAGATAATACGCCGACGAACCCGCAAAGCCCGGCATAGTAGACAGTTCGAGCGGATAGCCTCTGTACGTCCAGTCGGCAGCTCTGCCGAGCGGCGGTTCGCCCGTATCGGTAGGCAAGAACTTATCTATCTCGGGCAATACGACGGGTAGGTCTTTTTCGTCGACAGTACAGGGTACGCCGTCTTTGTAATATATGGGGAAGGGTTCGCCCCAATACCGCTGACGGCTGAAGATGGCATCGCGCAGGCGATAGTTTACCTTTACTTTGCCCAAACCTGAGGCTACGATATATTTTTTGGCCGCCTCTATCGCTTCGCTTACCGACAGACCGTTGAGCACCAACTGCCCTTCGGCAGGCGTACCTGCGGGCGAATTTATCACCGTGCCCTCCTTGGCATCGAAGCTCTCTTTGCTCACGTCGGCTCCTTCGACGAGCGGCACTATCGGCAGTGCGAAGTGTCGTGCAAAGGCGTAGTCGCGGCTGTCGTGGGCAGGCACAGCCATAATAGCACCTGTACCGTAACCTGCAAGAACATAGTCGCTTATATATATCGGTATACGACAGTGCGATACGGGGTTGACGGCATAAGAACCCGAAAATACTCCCGACACTCTGCGGTCGGCTATGCGTTCGCGTTCGGTGCGTTTGCGGGTCTGTTCCAGATACTTGTCTACCTCGTCCTTTTGGTCGGCGGTAGTAACGAGGCTTACATATTCGCTCTCGGGAGCCAGCACCATAAATGTAACACCATATACCGTATCGGCACGGGTGGTGAATATATTGACAGCTACCGGGTCTTCGCCTTCGGTGTAGAATACCATCTCGGCACCTTCGGAGCGTCCTATCCAGTTACGTTGCGTCTCTTTGATGCTCTGACTCCAATCCAAGCCGTCCAAGCCGTCGAGAAGCCGCTGTGCATAAGCCGACACACGCAGACTCCACTGTTTCATCATCTTCTGCACCACAGGATAACCGCCACGGATAGAGACACCGTCTTGTACCTCGTCGTTGGCAAGGACAGTGCCGAGCTTTTCGCACCAATTGACTGCCGTCTCTGCCAAATATGCTATACGGTAGTTCATAAGCACCTCACTACGACGACGTTCGTCCCACGACTTCCACTCCTCGGCATCGAACTCTATCTCTTCGGTATGGGCAATGTCGAGACCGATATTGCCCTGCCGCTCGAAACACTCGATAAGCTCACCGATAGGGCGTGCCTGCTGTGTCTTATTGCAATAATACGAGTCGAACATACGTATAAATGCCCACTGTGTCCATTTGTAGTAGTCGGCATCGCTGGTACGTATCTCTCTGTCCCAATCGAACGAAAAGCCTATTTTATCGAGTTGTTGCCTGTAACGACGGATATTCTCCTCGGTAGTAACGGCAGGGTGTTGCCCCGTCTGTATGGCGTACTGCTCGGCGGGCAGCCCGTAGGCATCGTATCCCATCGGGTGAAGTACGTTGAAGCCCTTCTGCCGCTTGTAGCGGGCGTATATATCGGAAGCGATATATCCGAGCGGATGCCCCACGTGCAAGCCTGCTCCCGACGGGTAGGGGAACATATCGAGTACGTAATACTTCGGCTTATCGTGGTCTATCCGTACGCGGTAGGTCTTGTCGTCTCGCCAGCGTTGTTGCCAACGGCTCTCTATATCTCTGAAATTGTATTCCATTGATATGTATTGCGGTGTTATTTTCTATTGAATGTACGGCTATCTGCCTGAGCCGTAGGCATTATCATCATATCGTTGATACATACGTGCTCGGGCAGCGATACGGCGAAATATATGCACTCGGCTATATCGCGTCCCGTAAGCGGCTCTATGCCTTTGTATGTACCTGCTGCACGCTGTGTATCGCCTTTGAAACGTACTATCGAAAACTCGGTCTCTACCGCACCAGGGCAGATGTTGGTTACCTTTATGTTGTGTCCCAGCATATCGATACGCATCGCCTTGCTCAGAGCGTCTACGGCGTGCTTGGTGGCACAGTACACGTTGCCGTTCTCGTAAACCTCCTTACCTGCTACGGAGCAGATATTTACTATATGTCCGCTATTGCGGGCTACCATAAGCGGCGACACCGCCCGAGTAACATACAGAAGTCCCTTGATGTTGGTGTCTATCATCCTCTCCCAGTCGTCGAGGATACCGTCTTGGATATGGTTTAGCCCCACGGCAAGCCCTGCATTATTGACCAATACGTCGATATTACGCCACTCTACGGGCAGCGACGCTATGTTGCGTACCACCTCGTCGTTGTCCCTTACGTCGAAACAGAGTGCAAGCACGCTGATGCCGTGTTGCCGTTCGAGGGTGGCTTTGAGTTCTTGCAGTCGTTCGCTGCGTCTGCCTGTTACGATGAGGTTATACTTGTTTTCTGCAAAAATATCGGCAACGGCTCTGCCTATACCCGATGTTGCTCCCGTGATAAGTGCTGTTTTATTCATTATATAAGAAACGTAATTAATTGTTTATAGATTATCGAAAAAACGGAGCAAAGTTAGTAAAAAAGCTCCAAACGGCAAGTGCCGCGAATATTTTTAGCGAAGGCGTCTTTGCTCAGATTACGAGGTAGGAACAAAAAAATTGTATGTAACAAAAAAAGTAGTAATTTTGCCGACAGAATTAATAATAAAACATCAAAATATAGATTATTACATTATGATGAATGCACAAGACATCAAAAACGGCACCTGCATAAGAATGGACGGCAGGCTCTACTTCGTAATCGACTTCTTGCACGTTAAGCCGGGTAAAGGCAATACCTTTATGCGTACTACGCTGAAAGACGTAGTCGACGGCAGAGTATTGGAACGCAGATTCAATATAGGCGAAAAGCTCGAAGACGTCCGTGTCGAACGTCGTCCGTATCAGTTCTTATACAAAGAGGGCGACGATTATATTTTTATGAATCAAGAGACTTTCGAACAACATCCGGTAGCACACGACCTCATAAACGGAGTCGATTTTCTGCTCGAAGGAATGATACTCGAAGTAGTAAGCGACTCGTCGACCGATACCATACTTTTTGCCGATATGCCCACAAAAGTACAGATGAAGGTTACTTATACCGAACCCGGTCTAAAGGGCGATACGGCTACAAACACACTCAAACCAGCTACCGTCGAATCGGGTGCCACAGTACGTGTACCTCTCTTTATCAGCGAAGGCGAAGTAATAGAGATAGATACCAGAGATGGTTCGTATGTGGGCAGAGTGAAATCCTAAAAGAGAGAAAGCGAAAATATTTGTTTTTATAAAACAAGTCTACCTACCTGTATTATATGGAAGGTAGGCTTGTTTGCTATTTTTATTTATCGTGTCGCCACCACATTCAATATGAATTACTATTTTTTCGGACAAGTCTCCGAATTAGCTCGGGTACATAATTTACTCCGCTAACTTTAGTGAAAAAACTCCCGCCGAGATTACAAAGACACAAGCGTCGATAGCATAAGCCGATACTGCCCGAAAAAAAAAGAGAGTATGCTCATGTACAGAGCATACCATCTTTTTCGTTGTTTATTTATTATTCGTTACTATCAATCGTTCATAGACGACAGAAATTCTTCGTTGTTTTCGGTCATACTTAGACGCTGTTGGAGAAATTCCATTGCCTCGATAGAGTTCATATCACTCAGGTAACGTCGGAGTACCCACATCCGATTGAGTACTGCGGGCGATAGCAATAGGTCGTCGCGTCGAGTACTCGATACGGTAATATCTACGGCAGGGAATATGCGTTTGTTAGCGAGTTTGCGGTCGAGCTGGAGTTCCATATTGCCCGTACCTTTGAACTCTTCGAAAATAACGTCGTCCATCTTCGAACCTGTCTCGGTAAGAGCCGTCGCTATGATAGTGAGCGAACCGCCGTTTTCGATATTGCGAGCAGCACCGAAGAAGCGTTTGGGCTTGTGCAGAGCATTGGCGTCGACACCACCAGTAAGTACCTTACCCGAAGCGGGTTGTGCCGTATTGTAGGCACGTGCCAAGCGAGTGATAGAGTCGAGCAGAATCACTACATCGTGTCCGCTTTCGACTAAGCGTTTGGCTTTCTCGTGCACCATATTTGCCACTTTCACGTGTCGTTCGGCAGGTTCGTCGAAGGTAGATGATATAACCTCAGCGTTTACACTTCGTTCCATATCGGTAACCTCTTCGGGGCGTTCGTCGATAAGTAGAATAATCATATATACTTCGGGATGGTTCTCAAGAATGGCATTTGCTATCTCTTTGAGCAAAACGGTTTTCCCCGTCTTCGGCTGAGCTACTATCAGTCCACGTTGTCCCTTGCCGATAGGAGAGAAGAGGTCGACGATACGCACCGATAGCGAATCGTTTTTGCCTTTTGTAAGGCGAAACTTTTCGTTGGGGAATAGCGGGGTCAGATGCTCGAATGGCACCCTATCGCGTAGTGCATCGGGAGGTAAGCCGTTGATGGTATTTACTTTAAGTAGTGGAAAATACTTTTCGTCTTCATACGGCGGGCGTATCGGTCCCTCGATGGTATCGCCGGTCTTGAGACCGAGCAATCTTATCTGAGCTGCCGAGACATAGATATCGTCGGGCGAAGAAAAGTAGTTGTAGTCGGCAGAGCGTAGGAATCCATAACCTTCGCTAAGTATTTCCAACGTACCGGATCCTACTATCATATCGCCGAAATAGTATTGCTCCTTATGTCGCGAACCGTTGTTGGCAGCAGGCGATATTTTCGGCTGTTCGGGTTGTTCTGTCGGCACTACTGTCTCTGCTTCAACTCCTACTTTGATATTGTCTAACGCTATCGGCGTATTTTGGTTGGTACCCGTGAGATTGTCTTCGGCTATGGTCGTCTCTTGTATGGGTTCGCTTAGAGAGAAATCTTCGCCAAAGAGGTTGGCTGCCTTTTCTATCTCTATGTCGAGAGCTATCGTCGGAGTTTGGTCGGTAGCTATCTGCTGGTCTATCGGTAGCTGAAGCTGTGTATCTGCCGTCGGTCCTGTCTTGGTAGCTTTCGGCTTACGACGAGTGTTTTTTTCGGCTTTTACCGGCTTGGCAGACTCTTGTGTAGGCGTGGGCTTAGTATCGGTCTCGGCAGGTGACGCAATATCGGCTGCTGCGGTGGCAGTATTTTTACTTGTAGGCTCCTTAGTTTTTTTTTCGGGACGAGCGTTGTTTTCGTCTTTTATTACTATCTTTTCTATCCTTTTGCGTTTTGGCTTGGGCTTGTCTTCGGTAGGTTTGAGTGCCGCTTTGTCTACTGCTTGTTGGTCGAGAATAGCGTATACCAATGCATCGAAATCGAGATTGCCCGATTTCTTTATGCTCATACTATCGGCAATACTTTGCAGCTCAGCGAGTGACTTGGATTTTAGTTGTAAGATATTATACATAATATAATTTTTTTGTTGTTTATCGATTAATAATGAGTTGTTTATTGATGACGACTCACAACACTATCTGCACATACTCTCACAGAGTGTCGCAAGATGGTCTTGTACTTGCGTCGAGGTCTGTTTTTGTCTCCGACAGAGAAGAGCAAAAGTAAGAGAATGAAAAAAATAGGAGTGAGGATTTGTTATTATTTATCTTTAAAAAAATAATTTCCCTACAAGACAAGGAAGCAGAGTCGATGCCGATACCTGTCTTTTGAGAGTGCAAAAGTAGTAAAAAATAATACACCACAAATATCTAATCAAGAAAAAATATTATTTATTATCTCGATATACCTTTTTATATCTTCTTGTATAGTATAACAAACAGCAATTGTACTCGGCAACTCAATTTTTTATATTACCTTTGCACACTTATCAGACACCAACCGCATTAAGATGAAAAACATACCCTCATATACCTTTATCGACGACAGATTTGGAAGTTACGATCTGCAAAGACTCAATAAAATATCGCATACACGCTGCCGTCGTAGCAAAAACAAACCGCAACCGCTCACGGTCGACAAAGAGCTATCGTCGCTTACCGATCTGCTCAACGATATGAGACAGCGTCAAGTAACCGACAACACCGATACGGAAGCCACTACGGCATTCTCATTTGCAAGGTACAATAGTATAGACGACTGTTTACTCGACAAGCATTTGCGGTCGCTCAAACAAAAGTTATCATCAGCGGCAGGTACAAAATGAAGAGACTCTCGGCGGCTATTATCTTTGCCTTCGTAAGCATTTGGTCGGTCTCGTCGGCTCAGCCGAAACACGAGATGCGTATGGTATGGATAGCTACCGTAAACAATATCGACTGGGTGCCAGCGGGAGCAGTCGAACCGTATCGGCAGCAAGAGGCGATGATAGCTATGCTCGATACATTTAAGCGACTCAATATAAATGCTATCGTATTGCAGATACGCCCCACGGCAGACGCTTTTTATCAGTCGCACGTAGAGCCGTGGTCGCACTTCCTTACGGGCAAGCAGGGAAGAGCCCCGTACCCGTATTACGACCCGTTGGCATTCACCATAGAGCAGGCACACAAGCGCAATATCGATGTACACGTATGGCTCAACCCCTACCGACTACTCAATAGCGACAATACCGACATACTGCAGAGAAATAGTCTGTTTTTCAGCCGCCCGAATATGTTTATAAAATACGGCTCGCAATATTTCTTCAATCCCGCTCGGCAGGAGACACTCGAACATCTCGGCAAAGTGGTAGCCGATATAGTATCGCGATACGATATCGATGCTCTCCATATCGACGATTATTTTTATCCGTATCCTATCGAAGGAAAAGAATTTCCGGACGCTGCCGACTTCAGAGCCGACCCGCGAGGGTTCAAAAACAGAGCCGACTGGCGACGCGACAACGTCAACCGTGCCATAGACGTTATTTCGTCGACTATAAAGAGGATAAAACCTTATGTCGAGTTTGGCGTATCGCCTTTCGGTGTGTGGCGCAACAAGAGCCGCGACCCGAGAGGTTCCGATACGAAAGCCCTGAGCAACTACGACGACCTATATGCCGACGTCGTAAAGTGGATCGACGAGGGAAAGATAGACTACGTCGTACCGCAACTATACTGGGAGATAGGGCATAAGGCGGCAGAGTATCGCACCCTTGCTGCGTGGTGGAACGAGCACTGCGGCAAGACCAATCTCTATGTCGGGCTCTATGCCTCGAACCTCGGCAACAAGACAGCATCTAAGGTTTGGCGACAAGGCAACGAGCTTTGCCGACAGATGAAAGTCAATGCCAACTACCATAATATCAAAGGAATAGCGATGTATTCGGCAATAGCTATAATGCAAAACCGCCAAGGCATTCGCGATAGCCTGCGTCGCGGTGCATTCAGGTATCCGTCGCTTGTGCCGAGCAATAAGATGTTGCCTGCAATGCCACCGTTGCCGCCGCATAACCCCGAAATATCGTTCGACTACGTGGGGCAAAAGATATTCCTACGCTGGAAAGGTACGGGCGAACGCAATATAAAGTATTACGTCGTCTATTACTTCGATACAAATGAGAATATCGCCACCGACAACCCTTCGAAGATATTGGCTACCACTCGCCAAGAGTGTCTCGATATTACCGACGTTGTTCTCGGCAATATAGATGTCAGGAAGCGGTTTGTCGTCAGTGCCGTCAATCGTTACAATATCGAGAGTGGAGCCACGAAGGCGGTAGTGTATTGAGAAGAAAATTATAATTATTTCGAAATAAAAAACAGATAATATGTATAAAAGAATTTTGTTGAAACTATCGGGTGAGTCGTTGCAAGGCACCGATGGCAGAAGCATTTGCGAACAACGTTTGGTGGAATATGCCGACCAAATCATCGAAGCTTCTCGCCTAGGAGTGCAGATAGGTATAGTCATCGGCGGAGGCAATATCTTTCGCGGACTCAGAGGTATCGAACGAGGCTTCGACCGCGTCGGAGGCGACCAGATGGGAATGCTTGCTACGGTGATAAACTCACTGGCTCTGCAGTCGGCTATCGAAAGCGGTGGCGGACGTTGCCGTGTGCTTACAGCGATACGGATGGAGCCGATAGCCGAGTTTTACTCCAAACGCAAGGCGATAGAGTCACTCGAACGAGGCGAGATAGTGATATTCTCTGCCGGTACGGGTAGCCCATATTTCACTACCGATACGGGAGCTTCGCTCAGAGCCGTGGAGATAGAAGCCGACGTGATGCTCAAAGGTACTCGCGTCGACGGAGTGTACGACTCCGACCCCGAGAAAAATCCCAGTGCCGTGAGGTTCGAGACTATCTCGTTCGACGAAGTATATGCTCGCAACCTACGTGTAATGGACAGGACAGCCACAGCTATGTGTGCCGAAAACAACCTGCCTATCATAGTCTTCGATATGGACACTCAGGGCAATCTCCGACGCCTGCTCTGCGGCGAAAAGATAGGTACTATCGTAACCGATAATCCGCAGCCGAAGAGATGACAGCGAAGTATACTTCTTGGGCATTCGCTGCCGGCTACACCATCGTCATAGTCGGAGCTATAGTGCATATATTGGGATATTCGGCAGGTTTCTACATATTCTGCATCGGCGTACTCATCAATACCGTATCGCGTTTCAAGTTACTGCCTCGCAGTGGCGACGCTCGCACGAGACGACTCAACGGGCAACACTTTATCATTGTAGCCTGCTTCGTGGCTGCTGCATATTTTATGTACAGACAACGTACGGCGTGGGCTTTGCCGCTGCTTATCGCGGGAGTCGTCGATTTCTATCTTACATTCCGATACCCTAAATCGTAACGGGCGACCGGCTGACAAAGGAGACAAAACAGAGGTAATATCTTTGTGTCTATAGAAATCCACCTAAGAACTGATTGTAATTACTTTAAAAACAGGATAAAACGTAAAATAAAGGAGTAAATACGAAAATAAGGCGAACAATTATTCGCTTGAACATTACTAATTTTGCAAAAAACATAAAAACATCATAGATATGTGGCTTGTCTTTGCACTTTTGTCGGCTCTGTTCGCCGCACTCACCTCTATCCTTGCCAAAATCGGTATCGAAGGCGTCAATTCCAATCTCGCAACAGCCATACGTACATTGGTGGTATTGGCTCTTGCTTGGGCAATAGTATTCGGTACCGGTGTCCAAAACGGACTTGGCGAGATAAGCAAAAAGAGTTGGACGTTTCTCATCCTTTCGGGCTTGGCTACCGGCTTTTCATGGCTATGCTACTACAAGGCATTGCAGGTGGGTGAGGTCTCAAAAGTGGTCTCGATCGATAAGATAAGTATTGTCATCACCTTCGTATTGGCGGTAGTCTTTCTTCACGAGGCATTCACCGTGAAATCGCTTATCGGCATATCGATTATTACTGTCGGTATGCTGGTAATGGTATTTTGATACCTTCTGCTGTCCGAACACAAATACCACATACACTTATCGGTATCGAGAAAAAATAAAAATGCCACCACATCATCACGATGTAGTGGCTTTGAATTATATTGCCTATTAATAAAAAATATATTAACTCATCAATATCTCCATAATCACCATAGCCGATTTCGCTACATTGGAGCCTGGTCCGAATATCGCTGCTACGCCTGCTTTGTAGAGGAAGTCGTAATCCTGCGGCGGTATCACGCCACCGGCGATAACGACGATATCTTCACGTCCGAGCTTCTTGAGCTCTTCGATTACCTGCGGCACGAGTGTCTTGTGTCCTGCGGCAAGCGACGATACGCCAAGCACGTGGACGTCGTTCTCGACAGCCTGCTTGGCAGCCTCTGCGGGCGTCTGGAAGAGCGGTCCCATATCGACGTCGAAACCGCAGTCGGCATAACCCGTAGCTACTACTTTTCCACCTCGGTCGTGCCCGTCCTGACCCATCTTGGCTATCATTATACGCGGCTGACGACCCTCTTTTTTGGCAAATTCCGCTGTTAGCTCGCAAGCTTTTTTGAAATATTCGCCATCTTTTGCTCCTGCTGAATACACTCCTGAAATAGTTCTAATAGTTGCTTTATATCTGCCTACGACCTCTTCGCAAGCATCTGAGATTTCACCCAAAGTTGCCCTTACGCGTGCAGCCTCTACGGCAAGCTCGAGTAGGTTGCCATTGCCCGTCTTCACACACTCGGTGATAGCGGCAAGAGCTTTTTTTACCGCAGCGTTGTCGCGTTTCGATTTCAGGTCGTTCAGACGTTCTATCTGCTGGCGACGCACTGCTGTATTGTCTACCTCGAGAGTATCGATAGAGTCTTCGTGCTCCAGACGGTAACGGTTTACACCCACCACAGTCTGCTCTCCACTGTCGATACGGGCTTGTGTACGAGCGGCAGCCTCTTCGATACGCATCTTCGGTATACCTGTTTCGATAGCGGCAGCCATTCCGCCGAGTTCCTGTACCTCCTGTATGAGAGCCCAAGCTTTTTCGGCTATTTCGTTCGTAAGCGATTCGATATAATACGAGCCACCCCACGGGTCTATCTCGCGGCATATCTGAGTCTCTTCCTGTATATATATCTGTGTATTACGTGCAATACGTGCCGAGAAGTCGGTAGGTAGAGCGATAGCCTCGTCGAGAGCATTGGTGTGTAGCGACTGTGTATGTCCCAGAGCCGCTCCCATAGCCTCGATACAGGTTCTGCCCACGTTGTTGAACGGGTCTTGCTCCGTAAGCGACCAACCCGACGTCTGCGAGTGAGTACGCAGGGCAAGCGACTTTTCGTTCTTGGGGTTGAATGTCTTCACTATCTTAGCCCAAAGCATACGTGCGGCACGCATCTTGGCTATCTCCATAAAGTGATTCATACCGATAGCCCAGAAGAACGACAGACGTGGAGCGAAGGCATCGATACTCATACCTGCATTGACGCCGGCACGGAGATATTCCCAACCGTCAGCCAACGTATAAGCCAGCTCGATATCGGCTGTTGCTCCCGCCTCCTGCATATGATAGCCCGAGATAGAGATAGAGTTGAACTTAGGCATATTCTTCGATGTGTATTCGAAAATATCGGCAATGATTCTCATCGAGAATTTCGGCGGATAGATATATGTATTACGCACCATAAACTCTTTGAGGATATCGTTCTGTATAGTACCTGCCATCTCGTCGAGCGTAGCACCCTGCTCCTGACCTGCCACGATATAGAAGGCAAGCACAGGCAGTACGGCTCCGTTCATCGTCATAGACACCGACATCTTATTCAATGGTATACCGTCGAAGAGAACTTTCATATCCTCTACCGAGCAGATAGATACACCTGCTTTACCTACGTCGCCCACGACACGTTCGTGGTCGGCATCGTATCCGCGGTGAGTAGCGAGGTCAAACGCCACGGACAGACCTTTCTGCCCTGCTGCGAGGTTACGACGATAGAAAGCGTTACTCTCTTCGGCTGTCGAGAAACCCGCATACTGACGTATTGTCCAAGGACGCATTGCATACATACCGCTATACGGTCCGCGAAGGAACGGCGGCAAGCCGGCGACATAGTTGAGATGTTCCATTCCGGCGATATCTTCTTTGGTATAGATATTCTTTACTTTTATCTGTTCGGGTGTGAGCCAGAGTTTGTCGCTCGGCTCGGTTTTGGAGGCTACGACCTCCGATATTTTTATATTTTTAAAATCCGGTTTCATTTTATCTGTTTTTTAGATTTTATTTTAATGAATGATTCTCACTATTTTATTTTGCGAGAAAATTAAATACCTAATTTGGAGCTGTACATTGTCAGTGCTTCCAAAACATTAGTCTTCACATTAATAAAGTTGTCTATACCGACTTTCTGCAAGTCTTCCATACAAGCCGGAGCTCCCGCCACAACAAATATCTGTTTGCCTCCGATAGCCTTGAATGCCTCGGGAGCAAGCGTAGCGTATTCGTCGTCCGACGAGCATAATACGATGATGTCGGCACCTGCTTTACGTGCAGCTTCGACACCCTCTTCTATCGTGTTGAAACCCAAATTGTCTATCACCTCGTAGCCTGCACAAGCAAAGAAGTTGCACGAGAACTGTGCTCTTGCCAGACGCATAGCCAAGTTGCCGATAGTGAGCATAAACGCTTTCGGGCGGTGTGGAGCTTTCTCCGTCGCCAGACGCAACGCCTCGAACTGCTGGGCAGCTCTCAGATGCGGCAGAGTTTTCAGCTCGCCGTGCTCACAAGCTTCGGCTGTAATTTTTATCTTTTCGTGAGCCGTTTCGTTGAAGTTGGGAAACTGGTTGGTACCGAGCAATATCTCTCTGCGAGACGATATTTTTTTCAGACGGGCATCGGATATTGCACGTATCTCGTCTTGCACGGCTCCTTCTATGACAAGGTTGAGGAAGCCCTTTTCTTCGGTCTGCAAAAATACCTTCCAAGCCTCTTCGGCTATTTTCTCTGTAAGAGTTTCTACATAATAAGAACCTCCCGATACGTCCACGACTTTGTCGAAGTTCGACTCTTCTTTGAGCAGCAACTGTTGGTTTTTGGCTATTCTCTCGGCAAACTTGTCGGGAGTTTCGTACGTGGCATCAAACGGCGTTACGGTAAGCGAGTCTACACCTGCTATAACGGCACTCATCGCCTCCGTCTGCGAACGCAACAGATTGACGTGTGCGTCGAATACAGTCATATTGAACAGCGAAGTGCGCGCGTGTACCCTCATCTTGGCGGCACAGTCGCATTTGGGTTTGTATGCCTCTACTATCTTAGCCCAGAGCAGACGGGCGGCACGGAATTTGGCTATCTCCATAAAATAGTTGCCGCCGACGCCAAAGTTGAATTTTATCGATTTGGCGGCGGTATCTACGTCTATACCGTTGTCTGTCATTATATTCAGATATTGTTCGCCCCAAGCCAATGCATAACCGAGTTCTTGCACGATATAGGCTCCTGCATCGCTCAGCGATACGGCGTTTACGTTTACCACACGATATTGCGGCAACTGCTCGGCTTCTTTCACGAGCGGCACAATGTATTCGACTATGAAGTCGAGGTCGTGTTTCGTACCTTTTACCAACATTCTGTTGATGGGGTCGAAGTTTATAGAGCCTTCCAGCTTCGACAAATCGTATTTGTTTGTCTGGAAATAATCGACCAAAATCTTGGTAAGCTCTTTTGCTCTCTTGGCACAGATATTGAAGTTCAGTTCTATCGCATCTGCCTGTATGCCGTCGAGCAGGTCTTCGATGAGCCGTGCCGAGAGTTTGTCTTTCTCGATCCTGAAGCCCAGCGAATTAATTCCTTCTTCGAGTATTTCCAGTGCCTCTTTGTTCGCTTTTGCACCGTCTTCTACTACGATTTCTTGACGAACAAACCAATCGTTGTCCTCCTTAGTGCCTCTGATGTAGGGGAACTTGCCCGGAGCGGAATTGAGTGTCTGCCAGCCTTCTATGTTTTCCAAACGATAGAAAGGGTAAACATCGAAACCCTCGGGCGATTTCCAAACGAGTTTCTTCGCAAAATCGGCACCTTTTAAGTCGGTATTGATTTTTGCCATCCACTCTTCGGTAGAGATAGCAGGGAAATCTGCCAAAATGTTTAATTTTTTTTCTGCCATAGTATATATTTTTACAAATTTATATTCTTACATAATGCGGCATCTCTTCGGGGATAACCATAGAATACTCTATAAGTCCCTGTATCTGCCCGCTTTCGTCTTTCCACGTGGTTTGATAAATCAGTTTTTTCAGTCCCTTTTTGCTGATGGTATAAGCGTTGGTACCGTCGTTGGCAAGCAAATGGCGTATCTTTTCGGCAGCCTTTGGCGGGTGGCAGTCGAAGAGCGAACGCCCCACGACACTACCGAAAGTCTTTTTAGAAATATCGTTCTGATATACAACTATTGCCTCTGTATCACAAATAGTTATACTCACACACTGATATTCTATAAACGGATTATTCATTTATTTATAACAGTAAAAATAAAAACTCACAAAGATAATCATTTTTCGTCTTATAGTATTCGATATTTTACACCTTATCACCAAAATGTTTTACGATTCACGTGTAATTGTTCGATTATGTAATCGTTTAAATGTGTGGCGACGAATAAAATCAAGACCGACAGCGCAAAGCAAGATTTTTTTTTTGCGGAATGAGAAAAAAGATTTATTTTTGCAACTGAAAATAGTATGTCGCAGATGACGCAGGCGGATAAACTTATTTTAAAGTTGATGTCGAAACCCAAAGATTTGACATTTACCGAATTGACAAAGATATTTAACCATTTTGGGTTTAAGATAGAAAATAAAGGTAAGACATCGGGGTCGAGGGTTGAGTTTTATAGTGATACGTTGGATCTTAGCTTTTACACACACAAACCTCACCCCGATAGCAATGTAAAGATTTATGCTATAATAGATGTAATCAAATTCTTTAAAAGTATAGACTTGTTATGAGTAATTTGAAGTATAAGGATTATATGGGTAGTGTGGAATACAGCGAAGAAGACGGCTGTCTGCACGGTAGAGTTTTGGGTATCAGCAAGGCTGTTATTACCTACGAAGGAAATACAATCGATGAACTTCGCAGTGATTTTATCGCTGGTATAGAGCACTATATATCGTCTTGCCAAACTCGTGGAGTAGTACCCGAAAAGTCGTATAGCGGCAACTTCAACATACGTATTCCGGCCGAGCTACATGCCAAAATAGCCTATTTGGCTCAAAGTGCGGGCATATCGCTAAACGCTTTTATAAAGGAGACACTCACAAAGGCAGTAATGTAAAAACGTAAAAACGAACATCTCTGGCAACGATAGACGGAAAAAAAGAAATAAAATTTTGCGGAACGGGAAAAAAGTATTACCTTTGCATTCCGAGAATTCAACAATGGCTCATTAGCTCAACTGAATAGAGCATCTGACTACGGATCAGAAGGTTAGGGGTTTGAATCCCTTATGAGTCACTACAAGAGGAGTGAGGTGGCAACGGCGTCTACCTCACTTTATTTTTACCACTACTCTGTCTTTGAGGTACTTGCAGACAAGTTCGTGCCGTTTGCGTAGGGTCGATATAAAGTCGTCGATATGTGTGTCGGGCGACGACTCTATTTGCTTCAGGTATGCCGACAACTCATTATTTAGCAGAGCATTGACATATTCGAGTATTAGTTTGTCGAGCGACGACTTCAACTGCCGCAGTGCCTCTGTCTCTTCCAGACGCTGCTTGTCTTTCTCTTTCTCGAGTCTAAGTTTTGCAAACGAGTGCAATACCTCGCTGCGGGGGTCGTCGTCTACGATGTCGGGGATGTCTATCGCCTCCGTCGGCGGGCGTGAGGCAAATCTCTTACCCACAATATACTTATCCGTCAGGAACTCGATAGCCAGAGCGTTTATCTCTAAGTCGGCGTGGTTTTTGAAGTAATTTTCGCAGTCGAACTCAGCTCTGTCTGCATTACAGTGAAACTCCTCGAGTATACGAGCAAAGACGGGCGTTTGTATGTGCAGTCCGTTAATGTTTAGAACATTGTAGATATATTCGCCGACGTTGAGATATCCCTGTCCGTTGTCGGCTTCTACCAGACGCTTCTGCCCTTCTCTTACGACAAACCGTATCAGCTCTTTTTCGTGTTTGTAGAGAGCGTTTCGGTCTTTACGCGTCGCCTGTTGCAGTGTGGCAGACTCGTTGTCGGGGGCTTGGGTAGCGGTGTTTTGGAGGGCATTTGCGGCTCTGTTTATCTGCGACTCTCGGCGTTTGAACTCGTCTTCGTGCCGTTTGCGGAGAATTTTGTTTATTTCGTTGTATATGACCGCCTCGTCTATTTCGAGCCGCGAGGCACACTCTTTGACGTAGGTTGCTCTGATTATTTGGTTGGGTATGATGGCAATGGATTTTATGACGTCGCCTATCATAGCGGCTTTTTTGACAGGGTCGTTTTTTGCCTCGTCGCTCATCATATTAATCTTGAACTCGATGAAATCTACTTGGTGTCGCTCGATATATTCGATGAAATCGGAAGCGTTGTTTTTGCGTGCGAAGCTGTCGGGGTCGTCGCCGTCGGGCAACAGCACTGCCTTTATATTCATACCGTATTCGAGCAGCATATCTATTCCGCGTATCGATGCTTTGATACCCGCTGCGTCGCCGTCGTAGATGACCGTGATATTCTGTGTAAAACGGTGTATGAGCTTTATTTGTCCGTCGGTAAGCGATGTGCCCGAAGAGGCTACGACGTTTTCCACTCCCGCCTGATGCATCGAAATGACGTCGGTGTAGCCTTCGACGAGAAAACATCGGTCTTGCTTCACTATCTGGTTTTTAGCGAAAAATATACCGTACAGCTCGTTGCTTTTGTTGTAAATCTCGCTCTCGGGCGAATTGACGTATTTCGCCAGCTTATCGTTTTTCTCCAAAATCCTACCGCCGAAGCCTATGACCTTACCCGCAAGCGAATGTATGGGAAACATAACGCGACCGCGAAATCTGTCGGTAAACGTTCCCTTGTCGTTCTTGAAGACCAATCCCGTTGCCACCAGATACTTATCTGCGAAGCCGCGGCGGTGTGCTTCGTTGTAGAAGTCGTCGTAACTATTGACAGAATACCCGAGTGCGAATTTTGCTATAATATCGTCTGAGAAGCCTCGCTCGTGTAGGTAGGCACGTCCCACAGCCCGTCCCTCGTCTTTTTCGAGGTTTTTTACAAAATAATTGACGGCAAACTCGTTTACATTGAGCATATTGTCGCGGTCTGATAGCTGCGACTTTTCTTCGTCGGTAAGCTCTTTCTCTACAATCTCGATGTGATATTTTTTTGCCAGATAACGCAGAGCGTCGGGGTACGATAGATGTTCGTGCAGCATCAGAAATCGCACTGCATTGCCACCCTCGCCGCAGCCGAAGCACTTGAAAATGCCTCTTGCCGGCGATACGTTGAACGACCCCGTCTTTTCGTTATGAAACGGGCACAAGCCCACGAGGTTTGCCCCTCGCTTCCTGAGCGAGACGAAATCGCCTACCACTTCTTCTATCTTGGCGGCATCGTGTATCTTGGCAACTGTCTGCGGGTCTATCATAGGGCAAAAAGTTAATCATTCGATGGTTTTGAACGTATATCCCTGACCTATAAGCCACTCTATCGACAAAGGCAGGGCAGAAAGCACGTTGTCGGCAGATTTTTTGGAGTCGTGGAAAATGATGATAGAGCCGCTACGAGCGAAGCGTTTTACTATCGAGAAACATTTTTCGGGTGTCAGTTTGGGGTTGTAGTCGCGTGTTATGACGTCCCACATTACGATTTTATAGCGTTGCCGAATCAGACGAAGTTGCTTCATCGTGATACGTCCGTATGGTGGACGAAACAGATTGCTACCTATGAACTTATCTGCCTCTTCGATATCGTCGATATATTCGGCAGCCGGAGTACAGAAGCCTTTGAGATGGTGCATCGTATGATTGCCCGTACGATGCCCCTTATCGACCACAAGACGAAACGTTTCGGGGTACTTTCTCACGTTATCGCCTACGCAAAAAAAGGTAGCCTTGATACCGTATTTGTCGAGTATATCCAATACCTTGGGTGTAATATCGGGGCAAGGTCCGTCGTCGAACGTGAGATATATCGACTTGGTTTTATCGTCGATACGCCAAACGGCAGGCACAAGCCACTTCAAAAATCTCGCTGTTAGTTCGACAAACATATTATATATTAAGACTATACGACATTAAAAATTCCGATGCAAAGATACATTATTTTTCTTAGACCATAAAGTTAGCCTACATTAGCGGCAAGCCCCATCGGTGCAGCCATTGCCTATATTGTAGGTATATCAAGCAGTTTTTTGTCGCTCATTTTTTTTCGACATATTTTTTCCGTTAAAACATTTGTTTACTTATATTTTTATTTATATCTTTGCGGTAAATTAATCGTTTAAATTGCATATACCGCTATGACAGAATTTATTGTACTTTTCGCAAAATGTTTCTTCATTACACTTGCAGTTCTTGCTGTCTTTGCATCTATCTTCGTCGAGTCAGACGATTATGGCTCGTCCGATAGCAAAGACGATGCTTCCATATACACTGGAGTAGCAGGCGGTGCAGGAGTGATATTCTGATATCGCTTTTTGCTATAATTAGCTCGTATCTATCTTGTTGTTTTACTCATTGTTCCTATTTTTATATCTCTACGGCAAATAATTCTTCATGCTATGATTACATTCCTATATGTCATTCTCATCGCTATTGCTGCCTTTTGGGCGTTGGTAATTCTTACTGTCATAATAGTATCAATACATACACGCCTTACTACTACCAAAGAAGAGCGTGAGGCGATGAAAGCTGCGGTACGTAAGGAACTTGAAGAAGAGCGAAAAAAAGAACGACAAGCCCTACTGCACGCAAAACCAGACGACAACCCAAACCAAAACGCTATAATTGCAGCAACTATGGCATCTTCTTGTGGGGCTGCCGCACTCATAGTTTCCGGTAAGTAATAGTGCCTCATCAATAAAATGAAAACGATAAAAAATGCCATTGAATTTGTAAAAAAAAATATTGGTCTTATTGTAGGTACTTTTATTGTTGCGTTTGTATGTATTATGATAAATCTAAAAACCACAGGATGTTTAGGTCGTCCAAGTCCAAACTCAAATCCTATCTCTCGGAGAGAGACATTTAGTCGCATTCCGGAAATAATTTTTGGGGCAATATTTACGGTGATAATAATGCTTATTGCAAATAACGACTTGGATAAAAGACAATAGCACATTCAAAACGATATAGAATGATTACAGAAATCAAAATTTATTCCTACTTAACTAGCGTTGAACCAATTGATATTTATTTAGGGTCAGAATAACTTGTAACGACAACCTATACTTAACTAACATGTAATCTGTATTTATTATGAAGGTCGAAATAAAGAAACTATTGCTCATAGGCATATATGTATGTGTGTCAATACATTCACACGGACAACAGGATGACGATGAGTATGTTAGGAGTTTTTTTTTGAACAATAAAATTGACAGTATCGAAATCTCGTGTGGCTTTTTTTGTGACAGCATACATGAAATTATGTCTTTAGATATTATCCTTTCTGCCGATTATACTAAGTTCGTTTATAATGGGCGCCATAACGTGACTTCTGTCAATATAGACGATTTAGACTATAGGAAACGACTTATATCTTATATATCGATGTTTTATATAAATAAAACCAAGAATATATATGAATTAAGAAGAAAACGTAATATTATTTATGCAATGGAATACCCTTCTATAGTGTTGAGTAAATATAAAAAGGGTAGGAGAAAAATGATTAGGTGGGTGACAATGGGTGAATTTAGCTACGACATTGAATTTAATCCTGAGTTTGAAGAATTTTATCGCTTTTTAGTGTCATTGGCAGATAGATATTTATTGCCCCAATAATATTAGCCAGGTTAAATTGATTGTGATTATAAAAATGATTTTTGTTACCTTTAGTGTATGCATTCGAAAAAATTGGTTTTGTTTTTAATACTGATTTTGATGTGCTTCTACCCACCCTCAGATTATATGTGAATAAGAGAGTTCGTTTAGATACGATTGCAGGAATAAAAATTTATATCTAATTTCGCTCCAAAAATCATACAACACCGCTTAAAGTCATATTGAACCATGAAAACGATAATAAAACAAGCAATAGCACTAATAACCTTGTTGTTTTTAAGTTGTTCTACGTTAAAGCATTCCTGCGATAAGAGTGAGGTTGTACAGTTATCGGTTATTGACATAAGGGAAAATCGATCTTCTTATGTGTTGGAAACTCTGAAGATTTCGTTTGACACAGCAATTTTGGTTATACCTAAAAGTGATTTTATTAAATCAAATAATGTGATCGTAAGAGATAAAACTTTTAGATTTGAAGTTGTAAGGATAAGATATAAAGTACCACATATGGAGCAATTATTAGAGGCACAGCCCCCCTTAATTGTTTTTGAGACCGATACAATATACAAATGTAAGAATATCAATTCTTGCCCTGATGTTTATCTGTTCAAAGCATTAAGAAACTAAATTGTACCATTATTGTATGCGAGTTTTATAGATAACTTGGTTAAGTTTTACTCCCTCATATATTTTTACTACCTTCGTTACGTGTGTACCTATAATATTTCACACGAACGTTTATCTGCCAATAACCTGAATAACAATAATATACAAAAGAATGAAGAATAAATTAAAAACTACTATCATCGTATTATTATTGTTTTTAGGCAACTTACATGTCTTAGGACAGATTGATACTATAAGTTATAAATTTATATACGAACGACTATACAATACCCATAGAGACAGCAACAACATAGACACATTAAAAAACCTATCTTGTATATCGGATAGCGTTATGAAATGTATAAAAAGATTTTATATAAAACCGAATGTTTATACAGAGAGTCCGGGAGTGTTTTTGTATGGACAGCCATATTTATTTAAAAAAGCAGGTGCAAAATGGTATATCAAAACAATTGACAAATGGCATTTGTTTTATGCTCCAAACAAAGAAATTTCACCAATAGTACCCTTCCAAAGAGATAAAGAAATATGGAACTTTAGGTTTAGATTTATAAAATACGATACCGTTTGTGGATATAAATGTATGCTATTTATAGTAGAGCCGATTCCAAAATTGAAAGATAATTTGGTTTGTAGAATGAAGATTAGTGCTCATATAAATCAACTTTATTGGTTTAATCCACAATTGGGAATTATAAAAGTCGGTAACTATTCCGTAGCTATTAGAAGTGATATTCTGCCAATAAATAAAACTGATAAGTAGAACCTGTTTTTTTATTAATCTACTGTTTATCAACACACTCATCTTGTTTGTTCTATAAAAACGCCATATTTATTGGTGCTTAGCAACTTGTGTAGGTGAGAGAAACACTACCTCACCGAGTGGCTCTAACAACCCAATAATATTGTTTTTTAGTTCGTACCTCCCCACCGACATCCAATACCTAATACCAAAAAAGGTTCAAGATAACTTTAAGGGGTGATTTCTGAAATTTTTGAGCAAAGTTAGGTATAAATTTTGATTTCTGTAATTGTATCTAAACTCACACTCCTTAATATGTAGGTAAAATGTATGCCTGTGCACACCTCTGAACTTTGCCAATCGTACTTTACAAAGCCCCCAAAAGTTCTCTATTCCATTGATATGGTTATGTCCCAAAGCAAATTCATTTTCTCCATGTTTGACTCTGTAATGCCTCTTATAGCCGTAATTGACCAGCCCATCATAGCTTTTAAAACCGTCGGAATAAATAATTGCTCCCGTGTCGGTTCTCCCTTTAATTATAGGTAATAGTTCTGATATAGAACAGTTTTTGACTATTTGGGTATAGACTTTGTCGCCTCGTTTGAGCATACCGAAAACAGGAGTCTTTCCTCGTGCTCCGCGACCTCTTATACCTCGTACTCGACGTGCCCCGAAATAGCTTTCGTCCAACTCGACTTCTCCATTTGTAAATGGGCTTTCCGCCTCGCATAATTCAGCTATACGCTCTCTAAATGCTCTATAAAACCTATTGATGGTAGGGCGAGAAATACTTGTTAAAACAGACGTCTTTTCTGCCTCGATATCGAGGCAGAAAAGACGAATAATCTCTCTCGTTTTTCTCTCTGAAATGTACGTCACTTTTATGTACTTGTTTCTCATTGTAAGAAAATAACTTACAAAGATAATGCTTTCGTAAAGTTATCTTGAACCCCAAATAAACGAGAAAAAAAGTTATTCTGATAAATATAGATTGTTTCAATAAAGGTCTGTACATGACAATAGGGAATAAGCACAGACAATAGAAATACAATTGAAATACAAGTATAAAGTTTAGGAAACAGGACGAAGATAGTAGCTAATCATCAGAAAACCAACCATAATCGTAGCATGGCAAGCTATATGTAGAAATAATCTTTATTAGTTCGTTTGGATACGGCTGCCAAAATCAAAATTTTATATCTAACTTTGCTTGGAAATTTGAGAAAACAATTGTGTAATTTCTAACAAAAGTTTTTATTAAAATGGTGAAGGAGAATAAGTTCGTCTATTTTGGCATATTGTTTTATTTTGTGTATAGCCAACTTTACAAAGTTATTAGTCGTTTTTTGGTTGCTATTATTCTAACTACGCGCATGAATATTGTTTTTATTCATGTTTTCGTTTTGTTGTTTATTCTGTTGTTGTCGAGCTGGTTTTATTTTAAAAAAGAGTTTTTCTCTATCAAAATATGGTTTATCGCTTTGTTGCTGCTTGTGTCTGTATCGATTAGTTATTTTGATATTCCTAATAGATTGTATTTGTATAACAATCTTGAATATAGCGAAGTAGAACGGCATTTGATTATGAACTATACTTTGATATATGGATTTATTAATACATTGCTGTTTCTTGTCATTGCTTATTATAAGTATAAAAAAACGAGCAAAAGTGATGAGGCTTAGTCTTTTGTGTTGATACTCTAGCATTTAGACATATTGAGATTCCTTGAGTAAAGAGACGGCTGAACCGACAAAGCCTAATCGCAGCATGGCAAGCTATATGTAGAGATAATCTATATTAGTTCGTTTGGATACGACTGCCAAAATAAAAATTTTATACCCAACTTTGCTCGGAAATTTGAGAAAACATAAACTCAACCAATCTTAAATCTTTTGTTATATCTCTAATAAACAGTCGTTTATACTCTACCCAACCCGACTCGGCGTATAAATTCAACGGCAAGGAGAACTTCTTTGCTATTCGGTTCCCTTCTACACGCGGAGCGATAGTGCAATAATTCGGCATGATGGGTACAAAATAGGGGCAAACTCATACGATTGCCCCTACATTCACATATAACAATGATAATAATATTAACTACATATCCCACTGTTCGAGCGTGCCGATAAGGTCGTCGAAGCATTTTATCCGCGACTTTGCCTGTACGTCGGCTATCTGGCGTTCGAGCAGTTCGTCGTAATGGTCTTCCTCAACGTCGCGTATGACACCCATTGCCACAGGCATATCGGGGAAACGCATCTTTGCGAGTTTCAGCTGCAGTGTATAGTCAGGATTTTTTGCGTCGTGTACAAGGATATCACTCTCTTTTACACCGTTTTCTCCTATTTTCACTACTTTCAAATCGAGTCCGTCGAGCACAAGTCCTTTGTCTTTGTCGGCACCGAAAATCATCGGTTTACCGTGTTCGAGGAATATGGTGTGTTCGGCTCTTGCCTCTTTCGACGATATGGCAGAATGAGTACCATTATTGAAAATCACACAGTTTACCAAACATTCCACTACCGAAGCACCTTTGTGGCTATGAGCGGCGGGGAGCACCACACGTGCAGCCTCAAAATCGACATCGAGCATACGAGCAAAGAACGTTCCGCCCGCACCCATAGTGATTGCCGCAGGCTCGAAAGCCTTTTCGACAGTACCGAAAGGCGACGACTTGGAGACGAAGCCCTTAGGCGACGTCGGTGAATATTGCCCTTTGGTAAGACCGTAAATCCTGTTGTTGAACAGCAATACATTGATGTCGATATTACGTCTGACGCTGTGTATAAAGTGGTTGCCGCCGATAGCGAGGCAGTCGCCGTCGCCCGTCGCCTGCCAAACGCTCAAACGCGGATTGGCAGCCTTGACGCCTGAGGCGATAACGGCTCCACGTCCGTGAATAGAGTGGAAACCGTAGGTATTCATATAATACGTCAAACGCGAAGAACAACCGATACCCGATACCACGACTATATCTTTCGGTGCTACACCTATATCTGCCAACGACTTATGAAGAGATGCCAATACGGCGTGGTCGCCACAACCGGGACACCATTTGACTGTCAAGTTACTCTTATAATCTTTATTTGTATACATAATAATTTCTACGGGTTTTAAAGTTTTTCGATATGCTCTACCAATTCTTCGATAGAGAATGGTTGTCCTTCTATTTTATTTACTTGTAAGAAATCCACCCCGTGTATTTTGGAGCGTAGATAGCCGGCAAACTGTCCGCTATTGAGTTCGCAGACAATTACCTTTTTATATCGCCGTATCAATTCTTCTGCATTGCTTGGCAGCGGATTGATATAATTGAAGTGCAGATGAGCCGTGCGTTTACCGCGTTTATTAAGCTCTGCAACAGCACTTTGCAAATGCCCGCGAGTACTGCCCCACCCTATTACAAGGGTATCTGCCGAGGCATCGCCCTCTACTTCGAGCAATGGCAGCTGTTTTGCTATATTCTGTACCTTGAATGCACGTGTAGCCACCATCTTGGCGTGGTTTGCACCGTCGGTAGATATGACACCTGTATTGTAATTACGTTCCAGACCGCCTACACGATGTTCGAAACCTTCTGTGGAGGGTATTGCCCAATATCTGATTTTTGTCTGCTCATCGCGAGAGAGTCCGTTAAAGTTATCTTTCAGGCTTTCGGGAGCATAATGCGGTTTTATTTCGGGCATATCAGACAGCTTCGGCAATTTCCACAGCGACGCACCGTTACCGATAAAGGCATCGGTAAGCAGAATGACGGGCGTAAGATTTTCCAACGCTATCTTCGACGCCATATAAGCATAGTAGAAGCAGTCGTCGGGCGACGATGCCGCCATTACCACAAGCGGGCTTTCGCCGTTCCTGCCGTATAGAGCCTGCAAGAGGTCTGTCTGCTCGGTCTTGGTTGGTAGCCCTGTGGAGGGACCGCCTCGCATTACATCGATGAGTACCAGCGGCAACTCGGCAATTACAGCCAGTCCGAGAGCTTCGGACTTCAGAGCCAAACCGGGACCCGATGTGCTTGTCGCAGCCAAAGAGCCTGCATAGGAGGCACCCAAAGCGGTACAGATACCACCTATCTCGTCTTCGGCTTGGAATGTCTTGACACCCAAATCGCGACGAGCTGCGAGTTCGTGCAATATGTCGGTAGCTGGTGTAATCGGATAACTACCGAGGAAGAGCTGTAAGCCCGATTTTTCGGCAGCGGCAATAAGTCCGAAGGCAGTAGCCTTATTACCCGAGATTATAGTGTATTTACCTTTTTCGAGTTGGTCTGATTTAGCGACCGTAAAGGTAGAAATATTCAAATGTAGGTTGTGTCCGTAGTTGAAACCGTCTTCGAGGACTTTGGCGTTTGCTTTGAGCAGGTCGGGTTTCTTGGCAAACTTGTTTGCGAGGAAATGCTGTGCTTTGTCCAACTCACGGTTGAAAAGCCAACAGATAAGCCCCAAGGCAAACATATTTTTGCTCCGCGTCATCGATTTCATATCCATACCGAAGCCCTCCAGACTCTTCACTGTGAGCGATGTAAGAGGCACGGGGATAATCTGTACCGTGTCTTTGAAGCCCAATTCCACAAAAGGGTTGTCGGTAGTGAATCCCGCTTTTTCGAGATCTTTTTTACCGAAAGCATCGGCATCGTATATGACGATACCCAGCGGTTTTAGAATGTTTTTATTCACCTGCAAGGCAGCGGGGTTCATCACCACCAACACATCTGCGTGGTCGCCGGGGGTATTGATACCCGAACCGACATTCACCTGAAATCCCGACACACCCGACACCGTACCTTGTGGAGCACGTATCTCTGCGGGATAATCGGGGAAGGTAGCAATCTCGTTGCCGAGTATAGCCGACAGGCTCGAGAAAAGCGTGCCCGTAAGCTGCATTCCATCGCCAGAGTCGCCCGAAAAGCGTATTACAACGCTGTCAAGTTTTTCCATCTTATTTTCATTCATAGCGATATTTATTTTTAGTTTTTCTTAGATTTAAATTTTAGCCTTATTAGCAGAAAAACAAAGAAGCCTTATAATTTATTTTATATCAAAAAATTATATCAGACTCCTTTGTTTAGAAAATAGATT